>Ga0123357_10000918_pt1 | contig 29889 bp, 13 predicted proteins | sample TergutEmb28metaG_FD_89873 | JGI IMG/M metagenome (GOLD analysis project Ga0123357, IMG submission 89873) | Embiratermes neotenicus P4 segment gut microbial communities from Petit-Saut dam, French Guiana - Emb289 P4 | ecosystem: Host-associated > Arthropoda: Insects > Digestive system > Gut ...
ACATACATACATACATACATACATACATACATACATACATACATACATACATACATACATACATACATACATACATACATACATACATACATACATACATACATACATACATACATACATTTTATTTACAGTTACAACATATAAATTTGAAGTAACAACCACAATATTAATTACAAACATTTGGCTCATATGAAGGGTACAATTTATGGAAATAGGCTGCCAAGGGGTACGCAAGTGAAACTAGGCCGGGCACCACTGCTCTAATTTAACGACGGAAGATAGCCAGGCCAATGAATAATTCCAGTACCTACGTGCACAATGGAGGAACTCTTATGTCCGTTAAAGGTCATATTTTTTTTCAAATTACATGGATATGTGCACTAAACAGCAGATAAAACGAAAGATACTGAACCTTCACTTTGAATGAGCAAAAGATGTATTCATCATCACTGAAAATAATTTATGCGTATGTGCAATTTGCGAGGTGAATGAAAGTCGCGGTCCAGCAAACTTGCATTCCATATTTGTCCATAAAATGTTTATAATCGTTGTGTAAACCTCTAACAGAAATCGTTTCCGTACAAACTGAATACCATTGATAGGAATTTTCACTGTGCCTATCCGTAGTCTGTCCCGTGCACAAGCTGTATTTCAGTATCGGCCTAAACATAACGTTGCAAATTCTTTGGACTGAAAGAGTCTCTTCTACGTTACATCTTTTGCGTCTTTTTCACGCCATAACATTAAGGTCTGTAACGTTTCCAACTCCTTCGTCGTCTGTCTGTCCATCTCCTCATATCCCATATCCATCTCTCTCTATCTCGAGTCCGTAGAGGATTTCGTATTCCTCAGGAGAGGCGTAACTTCTTGTAGAAGGATATGGCCGCGCATAAGTAGGAATTCGACACATGAGTCCTTGAAGCTGCCACCTATACGAGAGACCATATAACACATCGCGGGAGTATAGTGGGGTCCCGCGGGAGTGATATAGCAAGAGACTTCACTAATATCACCTCTCCTATATCACCTATTCATGTGCGGGTAGGAAGGTTGGGCAATCCCGATGGAATTCAAGCAACGCTGGATCCAAAAGTTTCCTATGCTTCTGAAGTATCCAAAGACCTTTAGATGGATACCTAGATACCCTCTATAGTACCTGCTTGTAGTGCTATAGGTTAAACAAAGTACATTTCCAACCCATCTTAAAAAAGAAAGCAACCTTTTTCCCTCCTTTCAACTTTTTTGCTCAGTCTCGCTCAAGAGCGAATACCAGGCCAGTTCAGCACTGTCAAAATGTCAACACAAACCAAATCCTTTTTTTGCACGTGACAGCATTCCTTTGCGACTAATGATTTCTTCCTCTCTAAAAGAAGAGAAAAAACAATCGACGTCCGAGGAAATTACTACAACAAGGTCCTGTCAAAAGTAGTATTTCCTTTATTCAGAGTTCCACATTCTTTTTAGATGTGTCCCCTTAAAAACTACAAGACACTAAAGTAAAAGACTATAATGTTTTCCCACTTCATTAACTCGAGACATTCACTTTGTCAGTATAGGAGACAAAATGTACAAATAACAATGGACACTGCTGAGAATTTTACGAAAATCATTCGATTATTTTCAAAAACATGGCTGATAACGTAATGAGAGACAGCTGATATAAGGATACACTCAGCTTACTAATCATTCTTCCTAATCAGAGTGGCCTTGTGAATATTTACGTTTTTAAAAGTCACTGAGTACACATTATTGAAATGAATATCCACATATTACATCGGTTCCTAAGGTCGCAAAGCAATTCGCGGCAGATAACATCAATAAGACATAATCGGGTGTATTAAGCCCACTCAGTTATGCCATTTTTGAATTTCATTAATGTAATTCTTTAAGCACCACGCCATGAAGACGGCTGCATTTCGACGTTAGGTGGAGGTAAGCGGTCAGTTTCAAGCCCCGACGTCTCTACCCACTGGGAAAGAGCGGCGTGTAACCGTTCTATAAGGAACTAACTACGCCCCCGAGCAGATTTGGATGATATGGGAGCTTCTTATTTTCTCAGGGATTAAGTCACGATTCCTCGGTTGTACAGAACGAGGCCCAGGCACTATATCGACTACGTTAACCCGTCTCCATATATAAAGTACAGGGACGCATTTAAATTGTCATAGCTATCAGAATAATTAATTATATAGTTATGAATTCAGAACTCGCGAAGAAGTAAATTAAGAAGCCCAAAATTTTGTGTTTTTGTTTTTTGTGGCTTTCAATTCAACTGACGTAGTGCAAAAAAATCTCGTTTCCACTATTATTCAAACAGGACTCAATTTTAATAATTCCCTCACTTTTTCAGGTCCTATATACGTTGAGTTAAGTCCTTAAAAATTCAACGTCTACCCTGCTCTTTCTCGTCAAAAATCAATGAGTACCTCATTATTATAATGTCATTATAATGCTCAGGATAGTTTGTCCATTACAGCATATATTTGTTTAAGTGTATATGCATTAGCAAACATTAAAAAAAATCATCGATAAAGTTAAATATGAAAGTCCTCTGTTTGTTTGTCCATCATATTTCGAAGCAAATGTTTGCCATAGTAAAACTGACATTGATAAACAAATAGAAAACCCAGCCTATAGGATTATTTGATTGGTCCACTCCACAATCATAAACTCATATCCATTTCGGCTCAATCCATCTAAATACAATTTAGGCTTCCCCATACAGCCATCACACGTATATATATACATGACGTCATTTGAAATGTAACTAATCAATATGGATTTCGATAGAGAGCGGTGGTGGGCAGATAGATGTTTCCATCATGATCTGCCAGCAGTTCCGATGGATATCCGGCACAACGTAACGGCGGCTTATTACAGACCTACCACCTATTTGCATGTTTTAATAACCGTTCAAAGCTCCCGGATTGCACGTATAGTTAGTCCCATTGCAGCGGGCTCTGAAGTAGCAGTGGCGGTACTGCAGCAGACTACTTTGTCACTAGCGCAAAGGCAGCAGGATGAAGAATGTCCAGTAGCACGAGGTTTATACCAAAACATACTCTTTACTACCATGCTTAACTGTCTTTCTTTGGTGCAATTAATAACTCGCCCTGCATCAGCACCCCTTTATCAAAACACAGTAAAACTATCCATGTAAAATATAAGGGAAGTTTATTATAGTCAACCTTTATAAGAAAGAGCACTTATTTTAACTAACACTTGCAGATAAATTGCATTTGGTCCGTGCTGTGTTGGATATTTCTCTATTACTTTTGTTCAAAATACTTTTTCCTTTGAATAAATATTTACGGTATGTCTCTCGCGATATGAGCAGAAACCCAGGAAGATCTTTACGTAAGTGGTCGTTAAAATTTTCTGTTCTGAATAAGGATACACGCGGCCCGACAAATGTAGTAATACTCCCCAGCACTGAACTTCACAAAACTCCATCATCAGCTCTTGATTAACTTTAATAGTCGCTCAACGGTGTTACGAAAACGCCTAAAAATGCAACTTCCCTCTAGTAATCTTTTCGTTTTTGGCCTCTTACGGCGGACCAAATAGGGAACCCGCCAACATGAAAGATAGCCGAAGCCTCTAGAGCCATGCGAATACGTCGGTCAGTAGTTCCTAGTTACAGTTCGAATTTTACTCCCAAGTTTCGTTAAATTACAAAAGGAAAGATTCACGTCCTTCAAATACGACGCCATGTACGCGGATAAATCATGGTTGACATTTCGGAGGAGCTAAATGCTTCCAAATTTAGGTCCAAAATGTCCACTCCTTTTGAACTTCTTGAACTTTGGACCCTGAAGATAGAGACAACACTCTACACCAAGACGCCGTAAACATTTACCAATCTACGCCTCGTCATATCCAATGAGACTTGAATCTTCACCGATGCCGTCGCGAGAACCTCAACCCTCGTATATAAGACTAAGCTTTAGTTTTGTTACGCTCAAATATTGTGTTCCGCTACATTTAATGTAGTAACAAGCGGACGCATATTTGAATTCTTTCTGATTTTTACCATTAAACATTATCTTCTTTAGTGCAGTAGGCAGCTCACAGATACCACACGCCTATATGAAATTTATTACTACTCTCAACACTTCCATGTGGATAGACTTCAGCTCTATTTTAGGGTCGAAATTGTGGTATATGAATTGTTGAGAACCCGTGTCTTTTTTTCAGTTTCCATTACTATGCAGTATATACTTCAATAATACTTAATATACGATTGCCCAATCACCTGAGGAGAGAATATATTCTTAATTTCGAATTTCTAAATTACTTAGGGGACGTCCATACACTGGCAAAATACTTCCATTTTTTCCTTACGTCTGCATTAGGGTGGTCGGACAAACGGAATGCACAATAGTTTAAACATGGAGAAAAACAGATCACAGTACTTTAGAAATAGTAATAAGATTAAATTGTGACACCATACTTTCTTTTCCAATACGTCCATTTCACAACTTACTACCACTCTCAGATTCCTGTCCTGCAACTACGTAATCCCTATACTAACACAAGTTTTAAGAAAAGCAAGCCTACAGTACATAGTCACTCATACCGGTATTGTGTTTATTTTACATGTGTTTTATATATATATATATTTCACATATAGCGAAGAAATAAAATCGTAAGACAGATTTTACGCTAGCCGTTCATACACAAACCGAGGTAGTTACCAAAGGATAGTCTTAAATTTGTTCACCCCGTCGTAATAATAAACAAAGTTACAGCAGGAAACCAACTATCACAACTAAAAGGGTTTAATGTAAACACATTTGGTTACAACGTATTCTGCCTGAATTCCGTGTTATCTGATGGAAACCTATTCCGACCAAAACAAGTAACCAAGTTACCTGTACCTGTATATTAAATATTTTCGTTGTGGTTAACCGTCCTCTACTCTATCATACGCTACGTAATTTGTATGATTTTTGTACATATTCCGTACCATCTGTTTGTACTTGTTTCATGTATTTGAATTGTCGGGAATGCCTCTTATAGAGGTAATTAATAAGCATGAATGTGTATTATTTAATTCAGATGCTTAGTCAACTCTTCACCCAACATCTTTAGTTGTTTTTGTTATGTCGTTGTGTGTGTGTGTGTGTGTGTGTGTGTGTGTATGTGACTGTCTACGTAATTTTCCTTGAATTCTATTTTAGGCTATTTTTATAATTGGTCATTGGTGCTGTCAAACTATCACGTCAAAAATATTATTATTATTATTATTATTATTCATGTTATCACTAACGCTGCTGGTAGACATAGCAGTAGCAGTAGTAGTAGCCGTAGGTGTAGTATAGTAAAAATGTATTTAATAAAATGTTCCGGAAGGCTTCTGACAACTTATCTAATCGCAACCAACAACGCCCTTAAACAAAGATATGTTTCTTCATCAACCAACTGGCAAATTAGGAAAGCTTGTTTGCAACCACAATAACTAGAAGGTACAGGATTTCTGAGTGTTGCAAAATAGTTGAGGAATATAGTAATACGAGTATATTCTGACATAAAGTCTCCTGAAATTGAGTTCTGGAGGACAGCAGAAGTGCCCGTGAGGTAGAAGATTAGACATGTGATTGTAAAGGGAAATGTTCATGTTTCTGACGACAAAATGCAGAATACAAAGTTGGTATGGAAATTTTCGTCGAATGAAGAGTACCAGATAAGTCTTAAGGTGAAAATCTTGCGAGTAAAATTGGCGTGACCGATGATCCATGGTTCGAGACCAGACCAGAGTTATGCTCGACAAATAGGCAAATTACGTTTTGGATAAATTACTTCAAAATCTTTAGAACTTGAGCAAAACAGTATTGATGCATACAACGTACATTGGCGCGCTGGATCGAGATTCCTTTATTAGTTACGTCCGATTGTTTCTCTCTTGAGTAGCGGTCATAGCGAGAGTTCGGACATCAAGGTTGTTGACACCCGATGACAGACCTTGTTGTAGGATTGTGACAGTAGTGTCGCGAAGATGACCTCAGATTCCCTTAGATAAGGGTCAGTAACCATACTGTCTTGCTAAATTCGGCGCAAACAAAGAAATACTATGTAATATAACAGGGAATTTGGAGCACACTGTTTCTCAAATCAGGAAGGTACAAGTGTTGATGCTACCCCAGAATGGGGACACTGACACTTCGTTCTGGAACTTGTACATGCCAGTTAAGTCACATAACGTATTGTGAAGCCTATAAGGATTTGTGGTTTTAAAATGTTCCGGTGTGCTACACAAATGACACGGATTCTAGTAGATAATCATTTTATATAGAACAACGACATTAGCGGTTATGATAAATATATTGTGACTGTCATGCCGTTGGCGTTACAACCTTGTCGGTAGACATAAACTAATGTCTCCTGTGGTCACCACACACAATACTCCCGTGAGTGGAGATCATATTCTCCCACTGAGATTTGGCTGATCATACTGGGTGTCCTAGAAGAAACTGGCAAGAGGATACGGGCAAAGTCATGAAAATGAGTAGGCTGCGAGCAAGTAGAAAGAATAGACAAAGAGTAAAAGCTGAAAACTGGGTGACTGTCAGAGCCTCTGTAATCGCATTCTGATTGTGACGACTACCCTGATGATTATAAACACTGACAACGTCGCCGCCGCCATCTTCTCTACCACAATTTACTACTACTATTACTATGACCATCATCACTTTTACAGATATTACTACCACCAGCAACACTTCCACCACCACCACCAACGTATTCACATATATGCCTACTGCTTAATTCTGCAACAGGTTAAAATTTGCGGTAAGTGCATTGTGTTAGAGAAATATGTGCCCTGTGGCAAAAAAAATCAATTACTGTCACAAAAGAGTGCAATATCGCCATTTCGAAACAGAAATTGCAATAATATCATACTTCGGTTACAGTAACATGACAGATATCTCCGTAACACATTATAGGTGCGTTCAAATCACTGCAGAGGTCCTATTAAAATCGTTCTGCCTTTCCGTCTGTGTGAACATAAACAACTCCAGAATAAAAAATGATTTTATAAAATTTAGAATTGGAGAATCTTACAAATCCTGTCCAACTACTTAAATTTTCATTGAATCTAACACTATTAACGCTCTATTTAAGTAGAGACATACATGCGTTTCTGCTCGAACGAGCTAATACTTGTCTGTTCCGAGAACACGTGCGTTCGCGCCCAGCGATACCAACCATGTTTTCCACGTATTCGTAATTCCTATCACGCTTTACTGTAGCACTTCTACTTTGACACAAGAAAACCACGGTCTATGTGCAGCGCCGGAATTGGAGCGAAGCGCATGCGTACATTTACAAATTTGTCCTTTAACAAAAAAGGCAGTGAAATTTCATTTTGGAATAACATTCTTGAAATTTTTTTTTTGTTTCAACCTTAAAATGATAGCTACTTCGTTGGTACAAAAATTACATGTTTCTGATTTTTGCTTGTTAATATTAACAATCGCAACACTAGCCTAATTTTCTTCTTGACTCGCCTTCATTAAACACTTACAGGAACGGCCTTTCGCCTTTCTAGATTCTCCCCGCCTGATAATAGCAAATGTATGAAACCAAACTTCAGAAGAAAAACACATAGCGTGGAATTTCCAGGATAATGAGGAGTAGGCCTAATAATAGCGCTAAGTTGGCCCTGTGCTTAATTAAGCACCAAGCAATTAAAACATACAACTGAGTGAAGGTGCATTACTAAGTCTTGACTCTATCATAGCTACGTGTTAACATTCTTGAATGTTGCGTTAGGTAAAGTGATATTTGCTTGTCCGAATCAAACAATCTATAAAGTGTATCCTCTTTTTACTGCATAGGGTCTAGTTACATTCTGACCTGCTATACCTAACATTAATTGTATTTCCTAACCCCCTAGCATCCCCGTCCCCTTTTTGTCCGTAACACTCCTTCATTTCAACGTCCCTCGGGACTTAAAATACAGAGAGAATAAAAACAGCAGGAGTAGGCTGCAAGTTGAGACTGGCAAATGGGAAGGGGGCAAGCGGGAATTCCTGTGGGAACGTGCCGCCCGTGAGTTGTCCAGGAGAGAACGAGAGAGGGAGTGAAAGGGGTGAGTGTGAGGTGGGGGATTCAGCGGTTCATCTGTTGACCGATTGCGAGCCACCCGAACCTCCGGCTGGAATCCCTCATTTGTCCCGGAATGACGTGTGGGTGAGAGAGATGGAAAGAGACCAACAGGGGACGGATTTGTCAACTGCCTGCTTCGCTACTAGAGGCCTAACATTCCAACTGCCAAGATGAGATTACTCCGGTATTATGCTGATATTTCACTAGTTTACCGAGCGGGAAAGGGAGGAAGAGAGAGGTTAAATGATGCGTTTTGCCTGACCCCAAAGGGAGAATGAAGGGGCGGAGGAAATAAATAGGGTTACGCTATCATAATTTGTGGAAAATATGAAATGATCGAAGACAATTCTGGAAACACGACACATTTGAACCCACCCTTAAAAATTTTGTACATCAATTTGCTGTCACAATTGAAATAATATCAACGACGAGCAATGTCCTCAAACCGTAACACGCAACTTCACGAACGAAGTAATTACTTGTTTGACAACATTTTATCATATACCGAGTTCATAAACAAAGACAGTTATTGTAGTTGCTAACTTAGGAACTGTTAAAGAAATTAACCCGGCAAGTCATGAGAATATACAAATCAAAGCAGCTCTTCTGACTATACGTCTCATTCGGGCAGAATAATTGTAGAGCAATAGTTCTCAAACTTACTGGTGCAGCGGACCCCTTGCTAAATCTCAAAACTGACTTGGTGCCCATCTCCAAAATTAACTCAACTTACCTTCCTCTCAGGCACAACTGATAGTAATATTGTTCAGTTCGCATAAATACAAAGGAGAAACGTATTTAAAATCTAAAAAGCTTTAGTAAGTCAATACAAAAATTCACTGCAACAATTATTATTTTCATAGCTGCAATGACAATAAAACTAAAACAAGAAAAAACCTGCAGAAAAATCTTTATGTTCTACTCAGCAGAGCCTACTCAACTCGAAGACTCATTGGGTACTACTCGTGAACTCCTGTTTGATAAATACTTTCCTAAAACATAATTTGTAAAATGTCACAATTATTCAATATAGTACTTCTCCTTGTAACGTAATAAAAATGGAAATATAATCTCGTAATGCCCACGGCAAGGTTTTGCGGACTCCTAGGTTTCCGAAGACCCGACTTTGACAACCACTGACGCAGCTCATGTATCTCCGTTTACAACGTTCTAGCCTCTATACTACACTCTTTGTACGCTCAAAAATGGATACGCCCACATAAGAGTACAAGTAAATATGTAACAAGCAGTTTGTGGTGTACGAACAAATGAAGAAATTTAATTTTCTCCTCATTCAGATATAAAATCTGATGTTCTATCCGTAGTGAAAAATAACATTCTTCTCTCTTAGAATGTTATGCCGTTTAGTTTGGCAGCTAGAAGGCTGTACGTTCGTTCAAAACTTTGGCACCAAATCGAAATAATCCGCTAAACGTGATTCAAAAATGACTATCTTCATAGTTCTAACAAGTCGCAAAGTGGTACAGCAGTGACCCACACATACAGGCGTACTTCATTGCAGAGCACAAAACATGGCTAATTTTGCAAAGACCACAATTTACGATACAGAGAACACAATTATTATGTAACGATGATAAGCTTATGGTTAGCTTCACTAATTTCTACAGCTTCAGACAGGCAGAGTTTAGGTTATTTACAGCCGTCACTGAGAATTTCAACATCTTTGCCCAGTTCACGACGTGAAATGGGTATATGAAAAATTAAAATGGGGCGAATATGAGAGGCATTATGGAACCAATGAAAATACTGTTAGAAATGCCGGAAATGAGGGTTCAGACACAGATCATTTTTTCTAAAAGGCCATATTTCTCCAAGAAAATACTTTGTCCACTGAAAATATTCAAATACGCTCTGGAATAGACAAATCTGAACACGACGTTGTCCTTATGTTTTAGCACCAAGGCATCACTATTGATTATTAATGATAACACTTCAACCGAATACCGCGGTTTAGCTGTTGGCACTCTTGAGTATTCGTACTTGCATATTCGGAAGGTGTCAGGTTCGAAATTCGGTCCGGAGGTCGGTTAATCGGTTCCAGACATTTTATGGTTTCCCTCAGATGCTCCATAAAACAACGGAAAGTGTCTCTTTTAAGAGGCGACGCCTCTGAGATATTTTAAAAGAAGAATATACTGTATTAAATAAATATGATCGTTGGAGGTGGTGCCACAGCTCTTAAATCCGTTCCTTAAGAAGGAACAAGTCACAAACCGATAGTGCGTTTTATGTATGCAGACTTCGAATTGATTGGTAATATAAAGTTGCACTAAAATAACGTATATCGTTTAAAATTGATAACAATGTGGAATCCAAGGTCATTTTTTTTTTTATTTCCTTTTGTCATGAGAGTTACTAGATCTGTATATTGACTCACTGCAGTTAGAAGTGAATCGAATTCAGTTTGGAAATAGCAGAGTCAAGTAGGATTTGTTAGTTCTACCAAGAATGAACTTCTTGTTTCACCCCATTTCGATTTGGCGACGCCCGGGAAAGAAGTATGTCGCTTCTCTACAGCATTCATACCGTCCAGGCAGTCCATTCAGCCTCCTATTTAATGGGCACAAGAGATGCTTTCCACGGAGGTAGAACGGCCGCTGCGTAAAACTGACCACTGTCCTCTATCTAATGCCATCTAGGCCTTCACATGCCTTCATGGTGTCCGCAGATACAACTTTACATATAGTGTCCCAGCCAGGACATTTTCAAAATCGTGTTTTTATTTCCTCGCAGTCTATTGAATTTGTGACTGGCCCGACTTAACAACGTAATTGAAAGCCGCCAAGTTGCGCGGTTCACCGTTCCAGATCATTACTCCCTACAAACAACAGACTTCGTAAATACTTTTATAATCTTCCCAAACCACTTAAAGAACTGAGTATTTGTATGTGCTAACATTCATTCGTTACTTGTTCTTTAGAACAGTCCTGCGTTAGGGAAGGAAAAAGTCTGGAGTGTTGATGTGCCATTATCTGCCTTTGTTGTACAATTAAAATACCTATTTCATTTACAAAAAATGACTTTTTTGTGCCGTAGCAGCCCTACTCGGGCCCGGGCCGCCTCACTCCTGAGGTTTCTGGATCGAACTCAATCAGACATACGCACCCGGTAGGACTCCTCTGAACGAGTGATCAGCTCGTCGCAAAGACCATTACGTACACAACACCCAACAAACAACGAACTTCCATGCCCTCAGCAGGTCATTAAGGTGAAACGATAGCTACATTGCACTGTTCATACAGACATAATAGAATTTGTGGAAAATGCCTTCGATTATTATCTCTGGGAAAAGACTCATAAAATAAAATACAAATGCATATTTTTGGAAAAGAGATAACCGCATTTTTTATAAACATCCAAGTACTCCGAACACACAGGCCTACATTGTTCGCCTTCATCTTAATTACAACTATACCAGACACTTGTATTCTCGAGGAGTCGTGTTAGTACCTCGTTAGGTGCACTGCACATCCGTGTTGGTGGTTTCGTCTAGGGTAATGCTGAGAAATCTTCATGCCCTCTTGCTCACAGATACTGTTCGGTCAATATTCATGAACATTCTTTCCACCTTATTTGACGCTATACTTCCTCTAAATTTCAAGCACAATCATTAAATAGCGCAAGAATTAATTAGCCGGTACCGTAATTGTTTTACTGTATTTCAAAAACACATGTTCTTACATGTAACTCCATATAATTGCGACAGCTTGTGAAGAGGGACGTACAGCCACAGGACGCAGTGTTCTGCTCCAGAAACTGATAGGAACTGAAAACTTATGGTCCATCTCCAGGTATGTTACGGTAAACACAGCATCGAACACTGCAATTGAAAGGCTTGTCCCACTAAACTTTTTCGAACTGGTGGAAGCCAATTAAGACTTCCCTCGATGTACCTATGTTCCAACAGCACTCACACGACTGAACTGATTGTCCGACACGGCAGCCTACCCTGGCCCGGCAATATTCTCTGGGCAATCTAAATCCACTTCCCACTAGCCTCCACTGTCAACACATGCGACGTCATAATGGTAATGACCGTCAAGCAAGTCAGGGCTGAGTAGACTGTAGCATACAATTAAAGGTCTGTATGAAGTAGGATATAGTTGAATTTGTCCTTTGCAGTTCGTGTTTGAAATGACAAGATCAAGGCTTTTAACATCCACCGTCTTCGTGCGACATACTGGAAAATAAGCTGACTTGTTTTTTCCCCCCATTTTTGACGATTCTTTATGCACTACCTTCGTTATACAGCATCGAGTGACGGAGTTAATATAAACGGTAACAAGCGAAGAATGTGAAAAGGAATGGTCGTGGGCTACCTGAAGTTCTCAGCTGTACAACAGATGGATCGTGTTTCAACTCCCGACAGGAGAAACAGATGTTTCTTTTCTGCAAACGATCCATACCACCCCTAGGGCACAACCAACCGTCCATTCAATGGGTACCGGGGGCGCTTTCCCCGGAAGTAAGGCGGCCGGCTACTGAAGCTGACCAGTCACTCCTACTCAGTGCTGAGGTTAAGAATGAGTGGTGCTATAACTCTATTCTCCCACATGCTTTCAAGGCGAGTAAAGATGAACTTTATTCTTACCCCACTAAAACAAGCAGAACAGCTGTGCGCCGACATCAAAACATACCCTGCGTATACGACAGTTGCACATATCAGCACGTGGGTCTCCACGAAAAAAATATTCCTCAAGCAAATGATAGTTATTCAGATGGTCAAAAATGCCCTACATTTATGAAAAGACAGTGTAATTCCCTGCCCACAATACATGGCCAGCAGACTCTATCCTGAACCAATTCGGTGCAATTACACCTCACAATCGAATTATCTAACAATCATTTTACTACTCGCAACCTATTTCCATATGCAATCCCTTATCAGCGTTTCCTTCTAACTTCACGAAAAGTACGAATTTATTTTCCGCCACTTGCATGCCTCTCGACTTAAGCACCCTAATAATATCAATAAAGACTTATCGTCGCATAAGATTTTCAACCAAATTTTTCAAGATTCAAATGGCTCCAGTAGGAGAGTATCGTAAGATACTGTGCCAGAATATATGCTACACTAGTGGAGAAATTATTAATCGCAGAGCTCATATTTCGAAACAAACGACCAACGTCCTGTTGTAAAAGTAGCCGTAAAAATTACGCATGATCGAAATCAGCAACAAAGAAGTTACCATCTGGGGATTTACTGGCGAGCCTTATGGTTCTTTGATTGACACGATACAGGAAGATGGAGAGAAGCGTATAACTTGCAAACACACAGCTGCTTTCCTTTCTAGTCCGAAAACTACAGTACCTAGAAAGGTTTCCATTTACAACACTGGCCTACATGTATCAAGTATCCCTACAGATTATGAATTTTAAATTCATATCTAAGAACAGCTAAGTCTTGAAATATAATGCTTTAATTTTGTAATTTAATTTGTCACTTTTTCTCTTCTGTATGCACTACAGACGATGAGATCTGCGCTCTGTTGGGGTGTTGCGCAGCGCATAGTGGTAATTTCTTAATGACGTTTCGATACAACCTATCGGTCCTTGAAGATGGGGCAGATAGGTTGTTCCGAAACGTCTGTAAGCAGTTACCACTATACGCTGCGCAATACCCCGGCAGAGCGCAGATCTCATCTACCTCGTGGTGGAAGCCCGAAATCGTCATAGACGATATTTTTCCTTGATGTCACTGAGGGAATATCTGCGAAAATCTTGGTTGAAGTTTCACAATTTCACGACAATGCCACAACAAATAACAAGTTCTTATAGCCCAAAAGACCACAGCCTAAATTAAGGCACTTCCACTAGCACTAGACCTAGGCCTATAAAATTTATTTTCAATGACCGAAACATGACGATCATATTCGTAGCACTATTACACAATCTCAGACTACTTCTGATATTACTACGCTAATCACATGTATAAACACTTATAATAAAACAAGATTCTCAATGGTGCACTCCATGAACTATTTTCACAGACTTCACCAGGCCTTCTTTACTTCCAAAATATCACACGTGCAGTTTCATGGTACACGTACAGACGTAATTTCGCTTACGTTTATAAGAAACAGACGGCCTTTCCTGCCCCGAATTTCGTTAAATTCATCAGCGCTCAACGGCGTCATAAGCAGATCTGTTGTACCAGATTTTACCAAAATCGGACAAGCAATGTCGACAGCACGTGTAGATATGTATTCACGCCATTAAGAAAGTTATGGCTTTCACTGCACCAATATGAAACAAACTCAGAATCACTCAATAAATTCTTGTAGATGTCTCTTGGACCTAATTTTATCCAAATCTAAAAAAGTATAAAACAGGGACAAAACTTCACTTATGCTCATTCGTGAAGTAAGAATTTCACTGTAACGACTCTCACGACTCTTGCCAACGACGCGTAGAGATCTTTTACGCTGAATTTCACTAAAATCGATCAAAAAATATTGAAAGTATGAATGTGAAGTCCTTTTCGCCCCTGACTAAAGTATGAGTGTCATTGAGTCGATTTTCAAGAAACTCACACTTCTTTGGCAACTTTCTGAAAAAAAAAAACCGTTAATGAATTTCACGAGAATTCTACAAACGGTTTAGTGAATTATATTACGTAAAACACTGAAGAATAAGCGGAACGACGTAGTCCCCTAGATTAGAAGATTCTTATTATTTACCGCAAAACTTCTAAATCATAAAACATACAAAAACTTGCAGGTCCAACAAAAGAATCCTTTGCAAATTCCGTAAGAGACTTCTGTTAGGCAGCACACTAATGTCACCAAACTTTCTTAGGACTGCAGCATGGATATGATCAACCAGTGGGATTTTTCCCCCATGGGACAACAGAGCCAGTTCCCAGGGTCTCCTCATTGTCGTGGCTTCACGATCACACTCATTCACACCAAACTCGGCAAGACTCCTCTGGACGAGTAATCAGCCCGACGCAGAGACCACTACCTGACAACACACGCACAAGATACAAACTTCCACGTCCCTGGCTGGATATGAACCCACAATTCCAGCAAGCAAACGGCCGCCTTAGACCGCGCGGCCTCTGGGATCGGCCAACCCTTAGGTTACCGCTGAAAATCCAAAGAAGAAACTTGACAAATCCCATTTCTACCTATTGGTCACCTCAGCAACGTGAACCAAAACATACGTTCCCATGAATGTTATTGCTGCCATTTATCGTAAGTTATAGTAAATGACTAAGATTTTATTTGGTTTCCATGGAAACGCACAACAAAGCACAAAATTCCCGACAAGCAAACGGTGGTCTGCTTAGATGAATTTTACTGATATAATGATAAAGACAAGACGAGAATCACAAACTTGCTGGACGTCTAATCTGAACTGTCGCGTCAGATAACTCACATCAAATGAAATGTTTCGCGATAGGCGTGTCCAATAACAAAAAACCAAGCATTTTTTGACCTACGTTATTTAGGTTGGTACGGTAACACAAGGCGCAACTAACATTTCGTGCAGTCCACCTACTGTACTTTAGTTGTAAATTACCTGACGTGGTTAATATGAACGTTAAAACATTGGTACTTTTCTGTACGCTGGCAGTAGCAACCAACACTCAACCAACATTATTTCTGAAACCTGATATACACAGTTCATGCCAGATAATAAGCAATTACACTTCATTTTTGTGACCGCCTCTTACATCAACTGTACCAACCCTCCATCTTGGGCAAGTCAGTTATGATTCATATCTTAGTAACTTTTCACATCAGTTTATTCTGTAGGTAAAATCAAATCGCCTACAAGTATGGATGCAGACAAGGAACATATCAGTGTATGTTAGTTATTCTTTGAGGTAAGAAAATGCGTCTTAGACTATGGCAGTTAAAATCCCTTTCATCTCCCCTAACATTAACGATTAGAGTGGTATACGGCCTATTCTTGAACGAAGTGGAATACGAATACTTCAACTCTTTTCGTACATACAGGTATACACACAGCAATAAATAAGAAGGCACAGCCAGTTGTTACCAACGTTATATTTCTGTCGGGTTTGTGTCGTCATATCAGAGTACGCAATTAGATTTAGTCACGGTTATAATTAGGATTCCCCTCCCCCTCCATTTCACTCTCCCGCTCTCTCGCGTCGTTAAATTTCTGACAGTGACGAGGTTAATTGCAAAAACTACCAAGAAATGTGCAGTTTTCGAGGTAATAGTCAATAAAACGCCATAAGGAGAATTCAGTCACGTATCTTTGATCAGGTTATTCGCTTTAGCTGTCCGTTTCTTATGTTCAAGTCTTGAAACTTTCCTTTCCACCCTTACTTCACAGCAAACGACATCCTAGGATTCACAAATCACAATCATACTACTAACAGCGCTAACCCTGACAGAGCCTTACATCCTAGAAGGCCCAACAAACTTAACCCCATCAAACCCACTAGCAACAGAAGTACACGTCATTACAGACATTAACACAAAACGGTCGTTATCACACAGCCTATTAAAAACAGGTCTCATGTTTTAAGGTCACGTATTCAAAGCCCGGGATAATTTACCCTTTTACAGCTGCTCATTTCAATCCTCTATATCACACTTATACGTTTCGTAAACCATGTGGAAGGCATACTGTACCTGCAGAAATTAATGTTCTGGAAATTGCACTGCCAGCATCTAGCACTGACGAAAAAAAATGCCTTTTTTCTTTGATATTCTTTTTGCTTCTGCCACTACGACCATTACTACTGTCACTACTGCTACCCCATAAATATACTACTCACGACAATTACTACTATTACTACCATCACCACCACCACCAACATCACCACTACTGTCATTGCTACCATCCCATAAACATACTAACTAATACTGCTGCTACAACTATTGAAAATTATGATGATTGAATATCTGCCACAAGAAATTATAGCTCAGAAAATTTGGAAAGACGTATCAAACTGTGGTGTTCAATTCGTGGTTCTCACAAACTCCGAGCTCATAACCTTGATTTCTACTTCAACCGTGATCAATCTAAGAACGGACAGCATACTCGCTCTACCAAATAGTCCTATTTTTAGCCTTATTCGTCGAAGTTTACAAACAAGGACCAAAGTTCATTGCACAAAGAAGAGTAAAGAAGAGAAATGAATTTTGAACACTGAACGAAACACTAATATACCACTATCATGAAAAGTCATAGTGATGACCTTAAACAATTAAACCACATAAAACACTTAATACTAAAAAATTGGCTATAAAACTCGGACTATTTTAAATGAACGAATCTTTCGAAAGTCTACGTGTGTTTCTGTTAGCAAACACTCGCATTTCGTCAAAGCCGGGCACTTTCTGTCTTGTAACCAGACCATAATATTCTAGCTCCTCGCCCGCAGTCTGATAATCTGAAACATAATGCTGGAACCGCAACATTTTTCCCACATAGCTTTATCAAGCACCTTGATTCTTGGCATTCGTAAAGCCCATGGGTTCGACAAGGACACCAGAACCTAAAATATTTATTCTCGTTGCACAAATATTAAAAAAGCGCCGGTATGACGTCTTAAGCGGAGAAGACCTTTGCAAATTGAACTAGCTCGCAAGCAGGTATTAATCAATAAGAAGTTATGATTGTTCCCGCGTAGAACTTTTCATGTCCATAACCACTACAACATTCTTGTACGAATGTCTCAACTATAGTACTCCCAAAACAGGATTATAACCCACGGGTATTTCGCGTTCTGGAGAAGAGCGAGCAATTGCAAACCGCGCCAAATACTACGCGGCCGTACCTCTTTTCTGGACCTTCGGTAAACAACAGGGATCAATAACCTTCGTTTTCTGCAAGTTATAAAATCCAACAACATCATCGTAACACAATACACACGCACACACACACACACACACACACACACACCAGGTGCAACCCCACAGAAGGAGCTGCAAACATTTCTAGACAAGGCTTTAAAGCCTAAACGTGATATGGAGGAAAATTAGTCTCACTTCCTGATTACAGCGGTAAGCTGCTGCAGCCACCGGGCGATATTCCGCGAGAATTCAACATTTAAATGATTATTTCCCTACGTGACTCAGAGGTGCGAATAAATACTAAAGCAAGTCAACAAGCAGCGCCTTGAAGTTCTTCTTAATACTCAAGGAAAAGCAAGACAGTGTGGACCACAAGGAAAATATACAACATTCACGTACATTAAGACACACTTTCGAAGGCACATACAGAGGTGGTTAAAATTTCATTCATGGAACACTTTCATGAAAAATGTACGCTTTTTTCATTTGCTGAAAAAATGCAGCCGGCAGACGTAAATATATCTTTACACCTACAACTTTATTCTGCTGAGGGCTACGAAACGATTGCAATTATTGGTTGAATGTATCCAAATAATCCATTCATTGAACGACTAGAAATGCAGTCTTCGATCAGAATTTTTTTCAACGTTGCTCCGAAAGAGAACCGCGACTAGCCACTCTCACTTTAGGTATTAAAACAAGTTTGCAATTTTCGTCAGTGCCCTTTGTGCGAAAATTCAGAATCTGATTAATACTTTTATTTTCTCGTGATTCCTGACTATTTACTGATATGAACTGTGACTCACTGTATAAGCCACAATGATTTCGTATTCAGTTACTATTTGTCAACGGAGCTGAACATAATTACTTTGCTGCTGTTGCGGTTTGCAGTAGAATGAGAGTAATGTTGGTGCAGTTATTAAAAACGATCTTAAAACGAATTTTATATCAATTGTTTTACTTGAAAAGAAAAAGATTTACAAAACTTCCTTAGTAACATATTTGGTGGTTTCATTTTCAAGGGCAAACTGCACACTCCCTACAGAATTTATCAATATTGCGATTAGATGCTTTGAGGTAATTTAACGATGTTTTAAGTTCTGTAAGTTATCCAGTCTATAGGTTTCAATTTACACTCATGAATCAATTGGTCTGTGAAAGACACGTAGCATTGTTACCCGAATGTGTCAATGGGGAATCCATGATTTACGCGAAGGTAGCCTACATTATGAAATGTAACAGTAAATGACCATGCATAATTGCATGGATAATAGGCTTCTTTATACATTTAAGTGTTATACCAAAGGAGATGCTGCATATAAAGAATATAAAATTCACTCATATAGTAGCGAAGTTCAGACATTTATTTATTTGTTCATTCATATAGTTTGGAAGGAAGTAAAATAAGGGATAGACAGGGTTGCCGCAGAACATTGCAATAAAACAATAAATCATCCAAGAAAATCGGGCCACGTATGAAAAATGGACATACCGTAATGCGGTCATGGTGCCGTAGTTAAATATAGGCTATTCCTTAACAAAATTAGCATTACATAAGGATATTCATAGATAGTTTTATGTGACTTCTTGGCGTCTGCCCACCAAATTTAAACTATTTCACCCGGAGACGTCAACAAGACTCGTAATTCACGCATTTAATAATTACAATTTAAAAACACTTGTGATTATGGAATATAATTTTCTTTATTTGATGTATAGACTTGGTACCTCCAGGTGCTGTTCTCTATGAATACCCCACGATTGATACCAAGAAGATTTAAGTCTCAAGGCTTGTTCCCAAAGCGATGCGAAATATAAATTTGTATTGAGAATTCAAGTAAAATCAAATTCTAGCATCCAGGTATTCTCCGTGTGTCACTAGTCATCTTTTAATAAAAAAAACTTCTCATTATCACTGATATAGGCCCTATGAGGGAAGATATTTTCACGTTAGTTTAATTAACAACTTTCGGAAACAATATATTATAACTTATAAAAATATAACTACTCCGAAAATAAAAGTGTTTATCCGAAAAAAAAGAAAAAAATACAACATTTAAGACAAACCTCACACAATTCAATCAGCAAACCTGGACGACTTACGACAAAAGTTTCCTCTGAATACCGTGTTGAATCAAGATTAACAGAGTAGGTTACCATGTAGTTTTGGTAAAGTTACGTGAAAATATTTCAATGGCAGTTTCCATATTCACTTCTTCGTGTTATGCATTCGATTCTGACCTAAATGCACCATGCATAATAAAAGCGTTATTTTACAACCCCACCGCGATCACATTGCAAATAAAGCTGTTGACGTCGCTTGCCTAGGCTGTTTTCCGTTTTGTAGACGGACCAAACTACATGTACGCTACAGTATACATATAATAGTAAGGGCGGTAATTTTAACAATATAATAATAATAATAATACGAAAACAAGGAGTAAGTGGCAGCAACAAAGTAATTAACCAAAACAAAATACGATATTGTTTAAATCTGCTACAGGGTAATGGAGTAAATGTTTCTATACTATAACACTCATTCATACAGGTAGTAATTCCTAAAAGAAATTATGTTAAAAGACTTATGTGTACAGAATGTGGGTTGAGTCGACAAATATTATGACTTCTTTACCCCGAAGACAAAGGCACCAAAATCTTTCGAAACGTCTGTCACTATCTACCAGTCAACATGACGTAAGATCTTTGAAGACTGGAATCTTCGATATCACTGCTGTGAGAACTTCAAAACTCGCAAAATTAGTGACGACCCACTAAGATGCAACCACATATAAGAATTGTGCTTGTGCTGTACTTAAAAGTATCCAGAAGATGGTGTGACTGAGTGTGCGTGCGCAATCTTAAAAAAAAAAAAAGTGTGTCTGCGATCCACACTGTTTACAGCTGCAGAATTGCTGTCCGTATATCCAGCCCCTTCCTTCGTGCCGTACTGAGTTACGAAAGTCAGTACCCTACAACTTGCAAGTATCAACAGATTGCATGAAACGGAGAAACTCCAACCTCACTAAGGAGTCCGTCAGTCAAGAGCAATCAAAACAAATGAATCTGTAGGTGACCATTCACACAACATAAACTTCAAAAATAATTTTAATTATGGCACTTTCTTGTGACACCTGATTATCAATCATAACACATAACAACTTATTATTTCAAGCTGAAGCTTTCATTCCTAAGAAAATGTTTTAAGTCACAAAATTTAACAGCATCCTTTATGTTCCCACATAAATGTCCACACTGGAATAAAATAAGAGAAAACTGGAGAACTGCTTTCTTCTGTGTTATTGTGCGAGAAATAACCACGACGCAGTTCTCATCTACTAAACGGCGGAAGCCTGAAATTACGCAAGGGAGATCTTAATTAAAGTGTAAAAAAAGGAAATAATCGTTGCAAAGTTTCTCCAAATAAACATTGTACAAGTAAAAGACAGGACAGATTTTCGTTTCAACACACGGTAACAGAGCAGCACGCCAGATTTTAGAAATAGATAAAAATGACATGCCAACCCAGTGCTGTAAAACGTAAAGCTAAACTGCACAATGAACGGTACTTACTCTTCAGTGCTCGTGGTTTGGCTTGTTTCCGGCGCGACATAGTCGCGATGCTAGGCGTCACGACCTTCGCACTCAGCCCGAGGCTGCTGCTGGAAGACGACGATGTCCAGTGCTGCACAGAAAGTTTCAGTCAGAACACGGTCTAATGGCATTCACATTCCACATTATTTGGATATCATGTTCTTACAAGTGCAGAATAACTGTTCTCTAGCGACAAGTAAAATTCACATGTCTGCTAGCATCAGTGTAAAGAATGATATGGTGAAAGCAAACTGATGTATTAACAACAGAACGCATGTTTATCAGTTATAAAACTCACCAAAATCTCAAACGTAATTCACTCTTGATGCTTTCATGATAAATAAGGACGCCAGCGAAATGTTTTCCGCACAATACCATTTAACATGAAACATAACATGAAATAAATGATCAGTAAATCGTGAATCTCTCTCCACTGACACCACCATAACTGTCACAACCACTTGTGTTCTTGTCTGTTTCGGTTAGTTCAACAACTCAGAAATATCAGTAACTGTTGTAGAATATGGCCTGTTACTTTTGTGCGAAACCATTGTAACTGACGTGTGTTGACATTCGTCCGTAACCACGTGGATTTTAAAGGGGAAAGGAGACCTTTAATGCGAAGTATTTCACGAACTGAAGAAAAATGTTCGGATATGAGCAACAAATAAGTCAAAATTTGCATTTATTTATCGTCTGGTTTCAAATTCTGAAGACGAGTTTTAATCGCCGACGCATTTTACGATGTGACATCACGGCTACTGAGCGATCAGCTGGTTTGGCTTGTCTGCTCGGAGTCAGTCAGTCTGCGAGACTGCTCGCTTCCTGTAACAATACGCTTTTACAGTTGGCAGGGAGATGTTTTCACCCCAAGGATTGCGCAGAAGCGAACGGCCGGGCGCACGCACCAACATCATTGTGAGGCCAGTCCCCAAGGGCATAACAGCCTGTGAGTTAGGCCACCAAACTAACACTTCATGTCGGTCTCATGTGCGAGACATCTAGGAGATAAATATGACATCAGATCACTCGTCATGCCATCTCAAGGTAGCAAATTCCACCACGCAGTAATAATAAATTCCCTGCTCGATAAAACAGCTGACAAGTGAAGTTGCATTTTTCAAGGTCGTAAATTGTAACGTGCTAAATGCGTTAATTACAGATAGTTATACACACGCAGCGATCTGACATGAAGCCTGATATAACAGTCTCGCGTGAAAGTATGAGTTTAAGTACGAAAAGCGAGGGATCCGTACAACTTCCGATTGAGGTAAGAGTATTAGCAGTAGTATCTACACAAGTCAACATAAGATTGCAGAGTAGCAGGGTTGTAGTCATATCACATTGCGTAAGATTGCAGAGTAGCAGGGTTGTCGTCATGTGACACTGAGTAAGCGCTGAACTTAACTTTGACATACTTGCTCGCACAAGCTTTTTTGCAGTACCATAATTCTAAATCACGTATACGATTTGGATTATTTTTTTTTTTTTTTTGTGTACTTTAATATTGAATTTCTAAAAGCGGTTGCGTATGTAGCCGTCTGTATGGATATTATTACAGTCGGCATGAATTCTGTATAAAGCACATTTTGAATTGGATCTTTGCCCTTCTTGGATGTTATGCATCACAGGTAGTTAGTTGCGGACATTTAGGGACGACCTGTCAGTCCCGTCTTCAAAAGGTAACACATTTTGATCAGGTTGATGTAGGTGTTATATTTAAGGTCTCCTTCTGCTATACTGCCCTCGTGATTCTGATTCTGTTAATGTCTACATTGCATTGTTATCAATGTTGTATTGTGTAACTTTTTTCCCTTTGCAGATCATAATACACATACTGCAGTTCCTGCCATTATCAGACAGAATAAGTGCTTCACAGGTGTGTCGTTTGTGGCATATGGCATCAAAAGACTTGAGGCTACATGGGAGTGAAGTAGTAGTACTACAAGATGATCTAACTAGACCCCTACATGTCTTTGAAAATAGCCTTGGGATGTTTCTGAATTTTCTATTCAAAGAAGTTGAACTGGGAAAAAAACTAGATAAATTTTGGGATAGATTCTGTCCACAAATGCGGTCTCTTTCCATGCATAAGTGTGTTGTATCAGAAAAAGCCTTTGTAGATATTTTACTGAGTTGCTCACATTTAGAAATTCTCAATTTAAATGACTGTCGTGAACTTCTAATGTCAGGGCGAGTACTGGAACGTGAAAATGATGTTAATCTGCTTAGAATGAATCTTGTCAACCTTAAGGAACTAAGTCTTGCATCAAATAGATATTTATCAGATGCCTTATTCAATAGGTTTGTGGCAATTGCACCTAATTTAGAAGATTTGTCACTGTCAGGATGCCAAATCTCATTCCATACTGGCCTATGTAAGAGATTTTATCCTGGTGGCATTTCAGAGTTGGACAACATAATGGCATCAGAAAGTGTCCTGACATTCCATAATATTTTAAAGTACATTGTGTCACAAACAGGAAAGATTCAAAAGTTAAGATTTGATCACACACTTATTGATAATTCAGCATTGTCACAACTAGCTGAAGTTCCAGCACTTCACCTCAGAGCACTTCATCTTAATTCCTGTGACCAGTTGAACAATACAAGCATACTCCGACTCACAGAATACCAACAGACACTCACTGAATTAAACTTATGCAATTGTTCGCGTATCAGTGATGTTGCTCTCATAGCCATCTGTCATAATCTACAAAATCTTTCCATACTCAACATGCAAAATTGTCATGCCATAACAAATGTAGGTGTAGCAGAACTCCATCATCTCAAGAAACTAGTAGACTTAAACCTTTCACATTGTATACAGGTTACAGGTGATGGCATTGAGATGGGACTTTGCACCTTTGTGAATACAAAATTCCGACGACTCTTTCTCACTGCACTCTCTTTGGTTGAGAGAACTGTATGCCATATAGCTGAGTACCTTCCTGGACTCACGCATCTTGACCTTGGATGTTGTGTCAGTGCAGTGACAGATAAATCCATCCAGGCTATCTGCCATTACCAAGTATGGCTGCGATCCCTCAAGTTGACACGCTGTGACAAAGTAACAGATGCAGGGCTCACAGGTATGGGGTTGAGAGCAGGAGAATCAGGAGAAACAGAACAACAGAAAAATAAAACTGAAGCTAGAGAACTGGTAGAAAATGAAATCAGTGGCATGCTGAGTATTGGTAATGGTGGTGGCCAACACAGTGACCGCTTACACAAGATATCACTAAGGAGTAGAGCTGAACAGGATATAGTAAATGATGCTAAAAGGAAAAAAGTTATATTGCAGATGTGTGAAGAACAGGATAGTGAAGAAGTAGAAAATGGTTTCTCACTTGCTAGATTGAAAGGTATGTGGAGTGTGCTAATATTTAAATATGGACGTTTGATCCTGTCACTTCAGGATGTTACACAAAACAGGATGATTGTAATTTTTGTTTCTCCTCAGGTTTGCAAGAACTAGATTTGTGTGGTTGCAACAGAATTACAGACGTTAGCCTGAAGTATGCCTTTAGTTTTCATGAACTTCGATATTTAAATCTGAGCCACTGCCAACAGGTTTGTTTTATCAGGAAATTTAATATACATCTTGCTTTCAACTGAAGCTGATCAGTATCTTATCTTTTGGATAGCACAGTAGATATATCCTTTCTGATAACATTTCATGTATATATGAGAGGTCTGTTGAAAACTGGGCTTTTAAAAACTTTTCTACTCTTGAATTGTTTCTTTTAATTAGTACATTTTATATTCTGCTCTCAGGTAACACATGTAGGCATCTCAGAGCTAGCCTCAAAGAGTCCAAGCATTGAAACCCTTATAATGAGTAACTGCCATAATATGACAGATGATGGGATAATCAACTCTGTAAAGCAATGGTCAAGACTGAAACACCTTGAGCTGCAGGTATGTGTCACTGTCATGAAACCTTAAATCTCTTAAAGGAGCACATTAGCTGCAAATACAACACATGCCAAAAGTTAATGATCAGGTACCCAACACATTATTTCATTGGCTTCTCATAATTCTCTTAAATGTTCCTATAAATGACTAAACATGTAGACAAGATGTCCCAGAATTTCTAGAAGAGTTCAACATTTTTGGAGCAGGATGACCAATTTGAAATTCTGATAAATGTGAAACAAACTTTCATTGTAACTAAGTTTTGAAATTCCCACTTTTTGGCACCCAACACATTATGTTTTATGGTGAACATGACGTACACAAAACACTGATTCATATTATGTTAAAGTAATACGTAAAAAATTTTAAGCCTACAAGTTGTGACATATCATTAACATTATTTTTAGTTTTCTAATATTTTGGAGATATAATCAACATTGTACAGTCACGCTGCCATCAGAATACTTCAGAATTCATTTTTACTTTATTCTGTGGAGTGTAGTATGTGGAGATTAAATGTATTGTATTCTATTCAGTATAACACTGCCAAATATTATTAGGCTTATTACTTCAAGCAGAGTTATAGCGATAAGGCATGGAGCACAAGTGAGACAGGAAATGCATACAGTTTATTAGTCTGAAGTCCTGAAGGGAAGGGACCATGTGGAAGATGCAGAAAATAACAGAAGGATAATATTAAGATGGATTTTCAAGAAGCAGAGTTTGACGGTATAGACTGGATTTATTTGGCTGAGGATTGGGACCAATGGCAGGCTCTTGTGAACGTGGTAATGAAGCTTCAGGTTCAGTAAAGGACAGAATTTCTCAAGTAGCTGAGTAACTGTTAGTTTCTCAAAAAGAACTCTGCTCCACAGAGTTAGTTACTGTATAACACTGAACTACAGAGTCTTATTTGTCATAGATGGGTAGGTATATATAATAGTTTCATTTTTTAAATCATTTACCAATATGTTAAAAACCATCTGTATATTCACCATAGATAATGTATATAAATGTTAAGCACCATTGATATATCATAATTCCCCAGTGAAAACATTTTAAATGAGAGTGGTATGTTTATCATTGATGAAATATTAAAAATTAGTGTGTTCATTGATTTATTAATATTTGCCATTGATAATATTCTAAATGAGGGCCGTATGTTTCCACTGCGAGTACGGGAAACTGTTATGCGGTATGTTTAAATATTGCTTCAGAAATTTCTGTGAATAATTGATAGCTAACCGTATGAGTTTTGAAGACAGTAATCTTCATAGTTGCCATTTAAAAGTGCATATTTCATGTGTAATTTGATTTGCTTCAAGAACTGAATAGTGGGTTATGACTTACCTGCAGGGCTGCTCCCAGCTGACAGGTGCATGTCTTACAGCAATTGGACAAAACTGTAGCAGTCTGAAGTACCTGGATATAAGTCGGTGCTCTGGCATCTCATTGGAAGAGTCTGAGCATTTGGAACTACACTTGCAGTCCCTACACACACTTCACAAGCAGAGCCTTATTTCCAAACAGCATCCTAATGCCAGTACAATGGAACCAAAAATAGCACCTCCCCCTCCACCAAGAAAGTTATGTTGTTTATTGCGACAGTGGTGATTGAATGTCATTTTAGTCTTACTTTTATTTCATAGCATTTGTCAATGAAATAAAAGTTTATTTTAATGGTAAGGTAATAATGAAAATGATTGCTAGTAGTAGAGGCTTACAGCTTAATAGTACATGTTGGGAAGTGTAAAATTTCGAACATTCACAAAGCTGTGATTTATTACAAATGTAAAAATAGATCTTAAATAAAATAGGCCATCTCCCTCAAGACAGGGATCAGTGATGGGATCTTGTGAACACATCATAAATGTTTGTGTTCTATAAAAGGCAAGGAATTTGACTAGCTTAGCTACTACTAGCTTCCACACTTCATGGAGTTATTGAGCCCTGCAGATTTGAAATGAGAAGGAATTTTGAAAACTCCACACCAGATTCAGCCAGCTGAGTAAATTACCAGCTTTTCACAAAGAGCTTTGCTTCATGGAGTTACTGGAGTTTGTTATTTAGTCAGAAATGGCAGATGGGAAGGCAAGTCGGAAACTCGAAGCTAGATTGAAGGAGTCTCCAACTCCTGATCTTCAGCACAGAATCTGGTGCCTTACTGGACTACTAGGTCCTCTGTTTTAAACGTGAAAGTTGTGTAGGGCTGTACATTGTGTACCATCCTAGGTGGCAAAGTGAATTAAAGAAGCAAAGTTAGGTTTATGCTTACAAAGTTTTGCAGGCTCTTATTTGGCATGTTCCAAAATCGAAGCCTGGCTAGAGCGTGTACTGTAATATGAAATCTTATGAACTCTTCATAAGATAATGAAACAGCTGTCCAAGCAACTGTAAAGGTTATACAGTTAAGCCCGGATCTAGTACCACCCTCACTTAGCGCCAATGAATGTCTGTGAACAGAAATTCCCTACTATATGGTATTTTAATTAAATGACACTGCATTATTATTTTGCCCAGAACTGATACATGAAAAAATCTGGTTCACTTTAGATGTAGGTAATGGGCACCACCTTGCAAAACCTCCTACCAGCTTTCTTGGTTGTGATGATAACTGTTTTACTGTACTTTCAACAATTTGGTATTTTATTTGCAAAATTTACAAACATTTTGTGTTCACTTTTCACTGTTTATATTTGCACACTTTTTGCCTTTTTGAGTCATCTGTTATTTAACTCTCAGTCAGAATGGCTACTTACTGCATTAAAAACTGGCATAAAACTTGAGCAGCGTTCAGTTAAAAAAAAAGTAATACAGTGAGTGCTGCATCCTCATAAAAAATTGTTATCACCTTGAAATATGTGACACAGTACTCAGTCTGTAAATGAACATCTGAGCTGGGAAAAGGTGAAAACAGCAAAGTATAGTAGAAATCAGTGTGTATGGAATGATTCTGACAAGAGCAGGCTTTCATCTACCAGTTGTCCTTCTAACAAAAATCTTGTATTGTGTTCAGGAATGTGTCAAAATCACTAAAGAAGTTTCAGTTTTCACTGTGTATGGTGCAGGAAAACCTCTATTACTGCTCATACTGACTAAATCTAGAAACCTCTAAACACAATAGACAATACTAGTATTCTCTAATAAGAAATGGAATTCAGTGCACCTTTGTGGAGAGTCGTCCCCGTTTTGTTAATCAAATACCAAGTATCAAATATGTATAATATACAGTTGGAACACAACTATGTTATATTATCAAGTATTATACAACTTGTCAACTACATGTTTTGGCCACTTAACTGGACATCATCAGGTTTGTACTTAGCTTACAGAGGACTATATTACATAACCAGTGTATCTAATGGGAGACAAGATCTCGTTTACAATGGTTGGGTACATGAACTCAATTAATAGGATGGTACCACTATTTGCTGTTTACATATTATGTACTGTATTCTAGTCTGTCACTGATATCATGTTTATTTACACTCTGTTGAATGGAGAGATGGCTGGGTGGTGCCGTAGTCTGCTGCTGTAGTTGCATTGTCATGGTCATGGTCATGGTGTTGTAGATAACATGTCATGTGAATGTGTCAAGGGCCATATGCTGTCTACAGTGTGGCCAGACATACATCTGTAGGAGATTTCAATGGGCCAGCTATCTGTGGAATAAGATGATATCTGTGTGCCGGTATTGGGAATAATGAGTCCTAGTGCTATCTTGAGATGGGCATCTGGAGTGGACTGTTACTTATATGGTTGGTGCTGATGTCCTTGAGTGCATCTCGTGCCAGATATCTTATCACAACTGAATATCACTTGTGATAAGAGATCTAGCACGAGGTGCATTCAAGGACATCAGCACCAACCATGTAAGTAACACTCCACTCCAGGTACCCATCTCAAGATAGCACTAGGACCCATTATTCCCAATACATGCACACAGATATCATCTTATTCCACAGACAGCTGGCCCGTATTGACATCTACAGATGTATGTCCGGCCACACAGTAGACAGCATGTGGCCCTCGACACATCACTAACACAGCATGTTATCTACGACATCACCCAGCCACCTGCCCATTTAATAGAGTGTGAACAAACATCAGTGACAGACTAGAATATAGTACATGATGTGTAAATAGCAAATAGTTGTACCATCCTATTAATTTGTATTTTGTATTTGTATTTATTATGCGTTCATCAGATCCATGCAAGGCAAATGCCTATAGGATATTGAACTTGTCATATACAGAGATAATACAGGGATAGAATTAAGGTAACAAAATAGAAAAAACAATCATAAAAGAAGTACAGTTACAAAACAAGAAATACAGTCACCAAAACAGTCATTATAAATTACGTTAGATAAAGTATAAGATTACAATATGTACATATATTAAACTTAATTATATATATTAACATGTACACAAGTTGGATATATGAATTGCAGTAAGAATACATTAT
>Ga0123357_10000919_pt1 | contig 29871 bp, 24 predicted proteins | sample TergutEmb28metaG_FD_89873 | JGI IMG/M metagenome (GOLD analysis project Ga0123357, IMG submission 89873) | Embiratermes neotenicus P4 segment gut microbial communities from Petit-Saut dam, French Guiana - Emb289 P4 | ecosystem: Host-associated > Arthropoda: Insects > Digestive system > Gut ...
GAGATTTGCCGCAGTTGCTATGCACATGACGTGCGCCTGTGGCATGCCCATGCGAATGCCATAGACGCAGAGAACTTGTTGTCCTGGCCAACTGCTTCAGCTGGGTTGTCTCTCTGCGTCTGTCCCGACCGGTGGCTCAAAGCAGGCGGCCCCACGATCACTGACCAAAACTCAATCCACAAGGAGAAATACCGATGTCAAAACGTAACTTATTCACCCTTGCCGCCGCCGTCCTGATCGCGGCCGCCCTAACCGCTTGCAGCGCCGGCGGTTCCGCACCCACCGTCACAGCCCCCAGCGACGCCGTCGCGGGATTCACAGTGCCCGGGCCCAACGACAAAGGCGGCAAGAACAACCCCGTCAAGATCGGTGTGGTCGGCGCCAGCAACCCGCAGTTCCAGGTGCTGACCGACGCTGCCAACGCCGAAGGTATCTACCTGAAGTTCCAGGACTTCACCGACTATTCACAGCCCAACCCGGCGCTGTCGACCGGCCAGCTCGACCTCAACCAGTTCCAGCACATCGTCTACCTCGGCCAGTACAACGTCGCCAAGAACGACACCCTCGTCCCCATCGGGTCCACCGCCATCTACCCGCTCGGCCTGTACTCGAAGAAGTACACGGCGGTGGCTGACATCCCGGCCGGGGCGACCATCGCCATCCCCAACGACCAGACCAACCAGGCGCGCGGCCTGCAGGTGCTGCAGTCGGCCGGCTTGATCAAGCTGAACGCCGGCACGCCGACGCTATTCGGCCAGGTGTCCGACGTCGACACGGCCAACTCCAAGGTCAAGGTGTTGGCGGTTTCGGCCGATCAGACCCCGCGCTCGCTGGACGACCCGAACGTCGCCGGCGCCATCATCAACAACGACTACATCGCCAACACCGGGCTGAAGCCCCAGCAGGCCATCGCCCAAGACGACGCCAACTCCGACGCCGCCGCCCCCTTCATCAACATCTGGGTGGCTCGCGACGCCGACAAGGACCTGCCGTTGTACGCCGAGATCGTCCGTCTGGCCCACTCCGATAAGTGGAACCAGGCCCTGTTGGACAACTCCGACGGTACCGGCGTCCTAGTCAACGACCCGCCGGACCGTTTGCAGGCAGTCCTGGCCGATGTCGAGACTCAGCTGAAGAACTCGAGTTCGTAAAGACCCAGTGAATCCTCGGGTGGGAAATGTTTCCGTCGCGGGGGACGCTCCGGGAGGCGGTGCCTTCGGCATCTTATCGCCTCCCTGCGCTCTGGGGCCCCCCTACACCGGCGCTCCTACGGACCGCTGCGGTGATACCCCCAAGCCCCCGCTCGTGGAAAATCTCCCACCGGAGGATCCACCCTGCAGCAGACATCAATTCGCCATGCGCCATCGCATGCAGACTAGGCTTGATGCGTTATGCAATCTGACCCGATTATCAGCTTCAGCCACGCGGCGAAACACTTTGCCTCAAAGGACAATGTGGTTCGCGCGGTTGACGACGTCTCTTTTGACGTCCGCGCTGGTGAGATCTTCGGCGTCATCGGGTATTCCGGCGCCGGCAAGTCGACGCTGGTGCGGCTGATCAACGCGCTGGAACGGGTCGATTCCGGCCAGGTGCGGGTGAACGGCACCGACCTGACGGGCCTGGGCGAGAAGGACCTGCGGGCGCTGCGGGCCAACATCGGCATGGTGTTCCAACAGTTCGCGCTGTTTTCGGCCAAGACCGTGGCCGACAACGTCGGCTACCCGCTGATGCTGGCCAAATGGCCGAAGGCGAAGCGAGACGCTCGCGTGGCCCAGATGCTCGACTTCGTGGGAATCTCCGACAAGGCCGGCGCCTACCCGTCCCACCTGAGCGGCGGACAGAAGCAGCGGGTGGGCATTGCGCGCGCCTTGGCCCACTCGCCGGCGATTCTGCTGGCGGACGAGGCGACGTCGGCGCTCGACCCGGAGACCACCGGCGACGTGCTGGCGCTGCTGAAGCGGGCCAACCAGGAACTGGGCACCACCATCGTCATCATCACCCACGAGATGGGCGTCGTCCAGAACATTTGCGACCGGGTGGCGGTGATGGAGGCTGGCAAGATCGTCGAGATCGGCGACACCTATGACGTCTTCGCCCACCCCAAGTACCCGGCCACCAGGCGGTTCATCCAGACAGCACTGCGTTCGCACCCGCCGCGCGAGACCATCGACCGCCTTCACGCCGCACACGCTGGCCGCCTGATTTTGATGACTGTGCCGGCGTCGGCCCTAGATTCCGAGGCCTTCAACCTGGCCCGCATCGCCGACTCGATGCACGTCGTTTCGTCCATCATCTACGGGTCGATCACCGAGGTTGGTTCCCGTCCGCTGGGAAATGTGGTGGTCGAGATGACGTCGCCGCTGCCCGACGCGGCGGCGGGTGATGCGGCGATTGGGGCTCTTCTGGCGAAACTCGGGGCCGACGGCATCGGGCTGACCAACCTGGGCACAGCCGAGCGACCCGAGGACGACCCCGTCTGGGCCGAACTTGACCGGGAGGACGGGCATGAATAGCTGGGCTTGGAACCCGTGGCTCACGCAGACTTTCTGGACGGCACTGGGCCAGACGCTGCTGATGGTATCCGTCACGCTGGTGATCGGAGGCCTGTTGGGCCTCGCCCTTGGGCTGACGCTATACGGGACGCGGCCCGGTGGGCTCATCGCGAACCGTGGGCTGTACGGCGTGCTGTCGGTGATCGTCAACATCATCCGGCCGATCCCCTTCATCGTCTTCATTACGGCCGTTATGCCACTGACGCTGATTGTCATGGGCGCCTACATCGGCACCGTCCCGGCCATCTTTCCGATGTCAATAGTCTGCACGGTGGCCACGTCTCGGCTGGTCGAGCAATCGCTGATCGCCACCGACCCGTCCATCGTTGAGGCCGGGCGGGCGATGGGCGCCAGCCGGGCCCACATCCTGTTCCGTATCCTCGTGCCCGAAGCGCTGGCGCCGCTGATCCTTGGCTACACCTTCTTGTTCGTCGGAGTGCTGGACCTGTCGGCCATGGCGGGCGCGGTGGCAGCCGGCGGTTTGGGGCAGTTCGCCATCTCCGATGGATACGCGAAATTCAACACACTGGTCACCGTGGTAGCGGTGGTCACGATGATCATCTTGGTGCAACTGGTTCAGTTGTTGGGCAACTTTTTGGCCCGCACGGTGTTGAAGCGTCGGTGACGGCAGCCCGGTTCCGCAGCGTCACAACTGAGCGATCAACTGGTCTCTCACCTGAGCACGCAAAACTTTGCCCAGCATCGACTTGGGTAGCTCCTCTACAGCGAAAAACTGCCGCGGCACTTTGTAGCCGGTCAGGCGTTGCTTGGCGAAGGTCCGAATGGCGTCCTCGTCCAATGCCACATCGGCTTTCAGCACCACCGCCGCGACAACCATCTCGCCGCGCCGACGATCCGGCACGCCCACCACCGCGACGTCCGCTATCGATGGTTCACCGCGCAGGACGGACTCGACTTCCGTCGGCGCGACATTGAACCCGCCGGTGATGATGAGCTCCTTCTTGCGGTCGACGACAGTGGTAAACCCGTCCTCGTCCATGACGACGATGTCACCGGTGCGCAGCCAGCCGTCGGGCAGCAGCGTCGCGGCCGTCTCCAGTGGGTTGTTCCAATAGCCGACGAACACATTCGGCCCCTTGATGAGCAGCTCGCCGGGCTCGCCGGGTGCCAGCTCGCGGCTCGGATCGTCTTGGTCGACGACTTTGACGTCCATGCTCGGCCACGGCAGGCCGATCGTCCCAAGGCGCCGCTCGTCGCTCATCGGGTTGCCGAAAGACGCCGGCGATGACTCCGTCATGCCGTAGCCCTCGACCAGATGACCGCCGCCGGCCGACTCCCACAAGTCGTTCACCTCGCGCGTCAGCGCCATTGCCCCGGAGAAACAGAACTGGGCGCTCGCCAAGCTGATGTGGCGTCGCAACGCCAGCGCCGCCAAGGCGGCAAAGATCGGCGGTACCGCGCCGATCACCGTAGGCGGACGGCGTTTGGCCTCGCCAAGCACCATCGCCGGGTCCGGTGTGGGGAACAGGACGATTTGCGCCCGCAGCAGGACGCCCAGCGTCATGTTCAGCGTCAACCCGAAAACGTGGAACATCGGCAGCACGGCGTAGAAAGTCTCGACGCCGTCGCGCAGGCCAAATAGCCAGGCTCTTGCCTGAACGGTGTCGGCGTAAATGTTCCGGTGGGTCAACATGGCGCCCTTGGGCTGGGCCGTCGTGCCGGAGGTGTACTGGATGCAGGCCAATTCGTCCGGCTCGGCCTGGGCGAACTTGTCGTCCTCAAGCGGCGGCACCTTCAACAGCTTCTCCCACGACATCGTGCCAGGGGCCTTGGCCGTCAGCTTCCTGCGCATTCCGCGCATGCCCGGCAGATGCAGGGCCCAGCTCTTCAGCACCGGCATGGCGTGGGTCAGGTTGACGGAGACGATCTGGTCGAGTTCGACGTCACCCGGCTGCTCCCGCAACTTGGGGACGGCGACGTCCCAGCAGATGGCGACGCGGGCGGCGTGGTCCTCCAGCATGTGGCGCAACTCGCGCGCTGTATACAACGGATTGTGCTCGACGACAATGGCGCCCAGCCTCAACACCGCGTAGAAGGCGACAATGTGTTGCGGGCAGTTCGGCAGGATGATGGCGACACGGTCGCCCGGCCCGATGCCCAACCGACGCAGACCCTCAGCCGCCCGAAGAACCTGGTCGTAGACCTTGCCGTAGGTCAGTGTCGCGCCGAAGAAGCTTGTCGCGATAGCTTTCGGGTCGGCGCGCGCGGCTTTTGCGATCAAGGTTGCCAGCGAGTCCGACGGAACCTTGACTGTCGATGGGACGGCTGACGGGTAATGGGCCAACCATGGGTGCTGCTCAGGCATGTATGTAATTCAATCATGCCGGGCAAGCCGGGCGCCTGCCAGAGTCCACCAACAGTCCTGCAATCCGCTTGTCAATTTCCGCCGTCGCCGACGTTTGCCCCGACTTCCCGGCCGAGCCGGCGCATCAGGTCGTCATATTGGATGAAGCTGACCGTGCCGTCCGGCGTGACGGCAAAGGTGGTGACCGATGCCAAAGCGCATTCGCGCATGATGGGGATGTTCAACAAAAACTTGCCCTCGGCTTGGCGTCGGGCCGCCCAGATCGGTGATTGGTGCGACACCAAGACAGCGTGCCCACCCGGCCCGACGGTTGCGGCAGCATCGACGATGGCAGCGGTGGTGCGGTCGGCCATCGGCTGGAACCCCTCGCCCCAACCATCGCGGCTCACGAAATACCGCCAGTTGGCGGGCTTGGCCAGCCACAGCGAACCGGGCCCTTTGACCTGGCCCTGCATGCGGGAGCCGGCTTCGATCAGCCGCTCATCTGTGACCACCGGCACTTCCGGATGGCGGGCGACGATGGGCACCATCGTTTCCTGGGCCCGTTCCAGCGGACTGGTGCGCAAATGCGTCACCGGGACATCGGCGAAGTACCGCCCGAGTTGGTCGGCCATCGCTCGTCCAGCCTCAGACAGATGAAAACCCGGCAGCCTGGAATACAGGACATTCCCAGGGTTGTGGACGTGCCCGTGCCGACAAAGATGCACCAATGCGGCGTCGGGCTTCGTCTTCTGCGACAAGCCGATCATGGTCACCACTAGGTGGGCTGATCGGTCGGCGTGTCAGTGGGCGTGTCAGTGGCGGTGTCGGTGGGGGTCGCGGTCGGTGTCGCCGAGCCCGATGTGCTGGCGCCCGGCGTGATGATCGGGCGGCAGATCGTGGCCTTGTCGACTGACACCTTGGTGGGGGCGTCGGCCTTGAAGCTGGCGTCGAAACCAGCCCAGGTGGCGCCGATCCAGACGCTGACCGAATGATCTGTGATGGTGCTGTCCGCCTGGGTCACCGAGCCAGGGAAGAAGCCAGCCACCAGCTTAACTTCGGGATCGTCGGCCTTGCCGCCGATGATCGTCGTTGATGCCGGGACGTCCTGTTTGGGCGGCAGGTTGTCGGTGTTTATGAAGTCTTTTGTGAAGCCGGCAGCCACAAGTTTGGTCTTCAGGCTGCCAGCAAGGCCCACGGTGCCGCCCTGGTAGTTATAGATGTGCACCGCCACGTCCGCCGCCTTGACTGTGCCGGACACCGTCTGTGTGGCGCAGGGTGTTTGCGTGGCTTGTGGTTTGGCGGTCAGCGCGTGGAATCCGGCCACTGCGGCTATCAGCAACAGTAGAACCATTGCCGTCAGCAACACGGCAGTGCGCCAGAAAGGCGGACGGGCGGCCATCGGGATCCTTCTCATGAATCGGCAGAATGAACCATGCCATAATACGCTAAACCCCAGCGTTCGGTTTGGCAGGCGGCTTCCAGCTGGCTCGGCCGTGGGCCCTCTGGCCTGCGGCCAGGCGGATCTGTCCCCAGGGCCTGTCCCCGTTCAGCACCGCGATGCGCCATACTGGTTGGTATGGAAACGCCAGCCGCCGCCCAGGCCTTCGAGTCGATGTACACCCGTCCCGCTGAGGGAGTGTGGTCGTCGCCCGGACGCATCAACCTGATCGGGGAACACACCGACTACAACCGGGGCCTGTGCCTGCCTATCGCGCTGCCTCAACGGGCTTGGCTGGCGGCGGCCAGACGCGACGACGACCGCCTGCGGGTGACGTCGCTCGACCTCGGCGAGACAGTCGAGGTGGCTCTTGATGATGTCGGACCGGGACACCCGGCGAATTGGGCCGCCTACCTGGCCGGCGTGCTATGGGCGATGCGTGAGGCCGGGCTGACGGTCGGTGGCCTGGATGCGGTGCTGAGCTCGCAGGTGCCGGTGGGCTCGGGGTTGTCGAGCAGCGCTGCCATCGAAGGGTCCATCGCCCTTGCCGCCGATGCTTTATTCAACCTTGGTCTGGCAACTAACGACGCCGGCCGCGCTCGCCTGGCGGCGCTGTGCCAGCGGACCGAGAACCATATTGTGGGCGCACCGACCGGCGGGCTCGATCAAACGGCCAGCCTGCGGTCACAGGCCGGAATGGCGCTGCTGATCGACTTTGACAAGCTCGACGGCGCGGGGCTGCCGTCATGCCAGTTGGTGCCCTTCGACATACGCGCCGACGGCCTGACGCTGCTGGTCATCAACACCTTGGCGCCCCACGCCAACGTCGACGGTCAGTACGCCGCCCGACGGATCAGTTGCGAGATGGCGGCCGCCGTGCTCGGCGTGGAGTCACTGCGCGATATCAGTCTTGACGAATTGCCCGGCGCCCTCTCCCGGCTCAGCACGGACGACCAGGTGCGTGCCGTGCGTCACATCGTCACCGAGAACGCCCGGGTGCTTGAGGCCGTCAATGCTGCGGAGGCCCGCGATTGGGCGCGCTTCGGCGAACTGATGACCGCCGCCCAGGCTTCGCAGCGCGACGACTACCGCATCAGTTGCCCGCAATCCGATCTGGCGTGCGAGGTGGCGGAAGCCAATGGCGCCCTGGGGGCCCGTCAAACCGGCGGCGGTTTCGGCGGCTGCGTCATCGCGCTGGTACCGTCCCACCGGGTCGGTGACGTAGGCGACGCCGTGACTCAGGCCTACGATGGCCAGGGCTGGCCGCACCCCGACATCTTCGAGGCCTGAGCTGCCTCAGCGCCGGCTGGAGCACACCTTTTCTTGGCATGTGGACGACAATAGAGGGGTGAGCAATTCGGAGCCAGTGGCGCTCAGCCGCGAAGAACTGGCGAAAGTGCTGGCACCGCAGGGTGTGGCGGACAGCTACATCAACGCAGCCGGACGCCTCGTCACAACCAAGACTGAAACACTGCGCCGTGTCGCCGAAGTGTTCACCGACTTGGGGGACGACGGCGTAGGCACTCCGATCATTTGCACGCCGGGGCGCTACCACCCCGGCCTGTACGGCACGATGATCATGGCCGGCGGGCACACCTACCGGTCGGTCGGCTACATCAACGAGTTGGGCTACCACGTTTTGTACACCGACGACGGGCTGCGCCATTTCGTCATCTGTGCACCCGACGGCTTGCGGACGCCGGCGCGCAGTTGGGGTTGGCAGGTGCAGCTTTACGCGGCCCGCAGCGCCGACTCATGGGGTATCGGCGATTACCGCGATCTAGCGATGATTTGCCGGAAGGCCGTCCACCAGGGGGCGTCCTGCGTCCAGGTGTCGCCCGTCCATGCCGTCGCCCCGACGCTCAAGCCCCAAGACTCGCCGTACTCGCCGGCGTCGCGCACCTACCTGAACGTCTTGCACATCGCGCCCGGCCTGGCGCCGGGGGCCGAGCGTGTCGATTTGTCGGAACTGTCCAAGAAGGGACGCGCGCTCAATCAGAAGCGTTTGATCGACCGATCAGCCGTTTGGGCGTTGAAAAAGCAAGCCCTGCAAATGATCTGGGATGCCCAAAGCGATGCCCCCACCCGCGAGTTCGTCGCCTGGCGGGAGGCGGGCGGCAAAGCTCTGCAGCTTTTCTCGACGTGGTGTGCCATCGTCGAGAAGCTCGACTCGCCGATCTGGCGAGAGTGGCCGGAGGAGTTCCGAACGCCAACTTCGCCTGGTGTGGCCGAATTTGCCGCCGCTCACGCCGACCGTGTCAGCTTCTACGCGTGGTGCCAGTTCGTCGCCCAGCAGCAGTATGTGGCCGCTTGCCACAGCGGGGTGGACGTGGTGGCCGACGTCGCCGTCGGGTTCGACTGCCACAGCGAAGACGCCTGGGCCTTTCAAGACGACCTGTGCTGCGACTTCGAGATCGGCGCACCGCCGGACACTCACAACATCGAGGGGCAGCGCTGGGGGTTGCCGCCGTTCAACCCGCGGCTGCTGCAGCGGGACGATTTCCGCCCCTTCATCTCGATGGTGCACGCCGGCCTCGCCGCCGCCCGGGCACTGCGCATCGACCACGTCATGCAGTTGTGGCGCCTCTATTGGGTGCCGGTCGACGGCACAGCGGCGGACGGCGTATACGTCTACTACCCGGTTGACGCGCTGTTGGCGATCGTGCGTGTCGAGGCCGCCCGGGCGGACGCCTGGATCGTCGGCGAAGACATGGGCACCGTTGCCGCCGGTGTGCGTGAAACCATGGCGGCCATCGGCATGCTGGGCAACCGGTCGGCCATGCGGACCAATGTCGACGACTTCCCCGAACTCGGTGTTGGTACGTCGTCCACCCACGACCAGGTAACGGTGGCCGGGCTGCTGACCGGCGCCGATGTCGACGAGCTGAACCGCATCGGCAAGGACGCCGACTTCACCCAGATCGCCAACACCCGCCGTGGCCTTGCGGAACTGGCCCAAATCGATCCCGATAAGCCCGTTTGCGACATAACACCGGACGAAATACACGACGCCGTCGTCGCCCGATACCAAATGCTGGCCCATGCCCCGTCCCGCGTCGTTTTGGTCGGCCTGGAAGACGCAGCGATGGTGCGCGAGCGTCCTAACATGCCGGGCACCGTCGGCGTCTACCCGAACTGGTGTATGGCACTACCCCAGCCGGTGGACGAGGTCATGGCGTCCACCCTAGCGAGAGACCTCGTCACGCTAATGGCGGACGCCCACCGCTGAGTCCTGAAAATGGACTGGCCAAGCGTCTGTGAATGGTGGCTGGCAGTCCAGGTGCCTGACCTGGTCGTCGACAGGGTCATTCTGAACACCGGCACCACGGCCTATCGGCGTCCTGACGGTGTGGCTGTGGTGCCACTCGGACTACTTGGGCTGTAGGTATGTTGTCAAGGTGCTAGCATGATTTTGTTCGATTGCTAGCAGACGATTGGAGATGGAAGCGCTCACGCCGACCATGCCGAAGACCCAGTTGAATGTTCGCGTCGCCCCTTGGGTTGGGCGGCGCCTTGACGACCAGATTGCTTTGGCTCGGCAGGCGGGGCGGCGCGTCACCAAAGAGACACTGGTCGAGCACGCCATTGCCGTCGCCTACCCCGAGCAGCGCGTGATTGACCTGCCCGTTCATCACGCCGTCATGTTGGGTGGTGCTGGCGCGATGACGAACGCCGAATTGTTCGACCTGGCCGACGCCCTTGATGGGGCGGCATGATGGTCGTCCTTGATGTCAACCTGCTTCTTGCGACGTTCCTTGACGGGCACCCGATGCATGCGAAAGCCCGTGCCTGGCTCATCGATCTGCTCGACACCAGCCAGGTGGTGGTGCCCGATGTGGTGTGGGCCGGCCTGGCCCGTATCGCCACGAACCCGCAAATCGTCACCCCGCCCGCCACTTGGGCTGACGTCGCGTCGTTCATTGTTGAAGTCCGTGCCGAGCCTGCCTGCCAGGTCGAGGTGCGGGCCATGACGTCGCCGCTTGAGGTCTTCCTGGCCATATGCCAGGCGGGCGGCGCGACGGGCAATAAGGTTTCGGACGCCTACATCGCGGCGATTGCCATGGAAAACGGCGCCAGCGTCGCGACGTGGGACAACGACTTCAAGGAGTTCCCCGTCCCGTTGGAGACGTTCCCGTTGGCGCCTTAGGCGGTGGGCGGCTGGGGCTGACCGGTTTGGGGCTGGCTGAAGTCGATCGTCGGGGCGGGCGCTGGCGCTGGCGCCGGCGGCAGGGACGTCGTCCCATTCAGTTGCTGGAAATCGACCTGCGGGGCTTGGCGCACCGTCGGGTCGTCCACCTCGAAATAGCCGGCCTTGACGAAATGGAAGGCGTTGGCGAACAGGTTGGACGGGAAGGCCTCGGTCTTTGTGTTGTAGTCGCCGACGACGGCGTTGTAGTAGCGCCGAGAGTTGGCGATGCGATCTTCCGTTTCGGAAAGCTGCGACTGCAACTGCTGGAAACTGGCGTTGGACTTCAGCTCGGGGTAGGCCTCGGCCGTCACCAGGATATTGCTCACGGCTCGGGTCAACTGGCCTTCGATTTCACCCCGCTGCTGGGTGGCGTCCCCGCCCGCCAGAGCCTTGGCCTGGTTACGCAGACCGATCACCTGCTCGAGCGTCGATTGCTCGAACTTGGCGGCTCCCTGCACAGTACTGACAAGGTTGGGGATCAGGTCGTAGCGGCGATTCAGTTCGACGTCCACCTGCCGCCACGCCTCCTGCAACTTGTTGCGTAGCGAAACCAGGCCGTTGTACTGGGCAATACCGAACCCAAGAACTGCGACGATGATAATGATCAAGACAATGATGAATGCCATATGACCTAGCCTACAGCGAAACCAGACATGTGCAGACGATATGGGTGGATCGTCGGGTGGATCGTCGGGTGGAAGGTGTTTCCGTCGCGGGGGGCGTTCCGGGAGGCGATGCCTTCGGCATCCTATCGCCTCCCTCCACTCTGGGGCCGACCTCAACCGGCGCTCCTTCGGACCGCCGCGGTGATACCCCCAAGCCCCCGCTCGTGGAAAACCTTTCACCCGTCGATCTTGCAGGAACGGGCGGTCCGTAGCGCAGCGGAGGAGCGGCGGTATGGCGGGCGGAACGCCGGTTCGAGCTGGCGACGGCGCAGACGCCTACCCAAGCCTGGTGGCCACCCAGACCGTGCGTCGAGTACGGCGTCTGTGTGCTCGGGGCCGGCTGGAGCACGCCGCCATTTATCTACAGCCCTATATCAGCTAGACCAAAGGCGGCACGATACTCCAGGCCGGCGACTTCTATGGCTTCTCGGGCGCCGGCATCGCGGTCGACCACCACGGCGACGGCTACCACCGTCGCCCCGGCTTCACGCAGCGCTTCGACTGCGGTCAGCGGTGAACCACCGGTCGTCGAGGTGTCCTCGACCACTAGCACCCGTCGTCCAGCCACCGAGGGACCTTCGATGCGCTTGTTCAACCCGTGCGTCTTGGCTTCTTTGCGAACAACAAACGCGTCCACTGCTGGTGCCGATGTTGCGGCCCGGGCATGCACCATGGCCAAGGCGACGGGGTCGGCCCCCATTGTCAAACCGCCGACGGCGTCGAACTCCAAGTCCTTCACCAGGTCGAGCATGACCCGTCCCACCAGCGGCGCTGACCGCCCATCCAAGGTGACGGCCCGCATATCGACGTAGTAGTCGGCCTGGCGCCCCGATGCCAGCGTCACCTGGCCGCGTACAACGGCTAACTGCTTAATCCACTCGACCAGTGCGTCCCGGTCAGTTCCAATACCCATGCGTTCAGCTTATTATGATCAGTCCAATACCCCCGTCACGAAACGCGTCGGCCGTTGGTGGGCCGATTCTGTTTATAGGGGGGTGACAGGCTCATAAGTCCATCGCTGTGCGGCTCCAAACGGGTGCCTCGCCGCATCGTCGGGCAGGCGCCCCGAGAGCCCAACAGTCGCGGCAGTCGTCCGTGAGATGCATCCAGCCCAAGCCCGTTCGTCACGCGAGCGACTTGAGGCACGCACCCTAATAAGTTCCTAAAAGCAGGGGCTGAAAGCCGCTTAGGATGTGACTTGGTTGGTTGTGCTGCCTAAGCTGATCAATACCTATGCACACTGCGCATGGCTGATTTTGTCTTGCACAGGCGGACCGGAAGGCCCGACACTGGAGGCCCAAAGGGGGCCGGCGAAAGGAGTAGGCATGAGCGAGCCACCCCTCGGTACTGATAGACGTGACCCGGGTGTCCCCGGGGCGCCTATTATGCTCGGCGATCGTTATCGTCTGGACGAGGTGATCGGCCGGGGAGGCATGGCTGAGGTATGGCGGGCCTGGGACACGCGTCTCGGGCGCGACGTGGCTGTGAAGCGGCTGCGCGTCGACCTGGCTACAGACCCCACCTTTCAGGCGCGTTTCCAACGCGAGGCCCAGTCGGCAGCCGGCCTGAACCACCCGAACATCGTTTCTGTCTATGACACGGGCGCCCAGATCGACCCGTCCAGTGGCGTGGACGTGCCCTACATCGTCATGGAGTTGGTGCAAGGCACCACATTGCGCGAACTGTTGAAAGACGGACGCCAGATTCTGCCCGAGCGGGCGCTGGAGTTCACCGTTGGCGTGCTGGACGCGGTCGCCTACGCGCACCGACATGGCATCGTGCACCGCGACATCAAACCCGCCAACGTCATGCTGACGACGACGGGGCGCATCAAGGTGATGGATTTCGGTATCGCCCGGGCGGTCGCCGACACGTCCGCCACAATGACCCAGACGGCCGCCGTCATCGGCACCGCACAATACCTGTCGCCCGAGCAGGCGCGCGGCGAGACCGTCGATGCCCGCAGCGACATCTACTCCGTCGGTTGCCTGTTGTACGAGTTGTTGACATCGCGCCCGCCGTTCGTCGGGGATTCACCCGTCAGCGTGGCATACCAGCATGTACGCGAGCAACCCGTGCCGCCCAGCCGGGTGGACCCCGAACTGCCGCCGACCTACGACATCGTGGTGCTGACGGCGCTGGCCAAGAACCCCGACGCCCGTTACCAGAATGCCGACGCCATGCGTGTCGACATCACCCGCCTGCTGAGCGGTCAGGCGCCGCTGGGCGTCGCGGCAGTCCCCGAGATCAGCGACGCCACACAAGTCTTGAGTGACCGTTTGCCGCCTGGTGCGCGGCCGCGGCGTGGATTTAGCGAAGTGCTGCCAGGGGTTGCGGCGGCTGGGAGCGCGTCAGTCGACGGAGTTCCAGACGTTGAGCAGACGGCCTCATCCACCCCCATCTCCGACGCTGATTACCCCGACAATGCGACCAGCCTGCTGCCCGACGGAGCGATGGACGACGAGGAGGACGAGGATCGGCACTGGCTGTCACCGCTCTGGATCGCCTTAGGGGCGTTGGTGCTGGCCATCCTGGTGGTCGGTGGTCTGCTGTTGTATCGAGCCATGCAGCAGCGACAACCAGAAACGTCAACGATCGCGGTGCCAAGCGTCGTCGGGCTGCCGAAGGATCAGGCGAGCACACTGATCACCAATGCCCAACTCAGTGTCACTGTGAATAGCGAGCCAGGCACGAGCGATGGCCTCGGTGACGTGATGAGGCAAGATCCTGACCCCTATACACAGGTGGCGCTCGGCTCGAACGTGACCATTTGGGTGAACAGCGGCCCCGGCACCTGCATCGTGCCAATGACCAAAGTGGTGGGTGCCTACGAGTCGGACGCCCGCACGGCATTGAAGAATGCCGGGTTCACCAACATACCGCCCGCCACGACGGCGTCGACCAACACTGATGAGCCGATCACGCTGGACGCTGGCCAGGTGTTGACGGTCAATCCGGGGCCAGGGTCGTCGGCGTCCTGCGACGGCAAGGTGATGCTGACGTTGGCGACCGGCAAGTCCAAGGTGCCTGATTTGTGGGGCATGACCGCTGATCGGGCGACGGCATACGCCGGTGAGCAGGGGTTTGAGATCTCGACCGCACCGATGGACTATGACGTCAACAATTGCAACAGCCCGCCAAATACGGTGTGCCGTCAAACGCCCAGCGCTGGTGGCTATGAGTTCCGCGGCTACACCATTTACGTCTGGCTCGCCGGGGAACCACCCGCGCCACCGCCGCCGGTGACTGTTACGACCACGGTGCCACCGCCGGTGCCTCCTTCAACGATTGACACCACGGATCAACCGACCTAAGGGGCAACCATGAAGGATGTCGTCGTCTTCTCCGGTTCGGCTCACCCCGCTTTGGCACGCGATATCTGCGACCGTCTCGACAAGCCGCTGTCGCCCAGCCTGATCAGCCGGTTCAGCAACGACTGCCTGCAAGCGCAGCTACTCGTCAATGTGCGCCAGCGTGACGTCTACATCGTGCAGCCGCTCGTGCCACCCACGCAGGAGCACCTGATGGAGTTGCTGCTGATGATCAACGCCGCCCGGGGCGCCTCGGCCGCGCAGATCACCGCCGTCATACCCCATTACAGCTATGCGCGAAGCGACAAGAAAGACGCTTCACGAATCTCGCTGGGCGGGCGTCTGGTGGCGGACCTGCTATCGACCGCCGGCGTCGACCGCGTCCTGACGATGAACCTTCACGCCCCCCAGGTGCAGGGGTTCTTCTCGGTGCCCGTCGATCAGTTGACGGCCTTGGGCGTGTTGGCAGACCATTTCCGGGGACGCGATTTGTCGAATCATGTGGTTGTGTCGCCGGATCTGGGCAACGCCAAGAACGCCACCCAGTTCGCCCGTCTGCTCGGCCTCCCGGTTGCGGCCGGCTCGAAACGTCGCCTGGCTGACGACACCGTCGTCATCGAGTCGATCGTCGGTGACGTGGCTGGCAAGTCGGCCATCGTGTTGGACGACGAGATTGCCACCGGCGGGTCGATCATGGAATTGACGCGGGTGTTGCGCGACTTCGGCTGCTACGAGGCATCCGTCGCCTGCACCCACGGCCTGTTCGCTGGTCATGCGGTCGAGCGCCTACGGGCCAACGAGATGATCACCGAGGTCGTGACCACCGATACCGTCCCCCGGCCGGACGGTTGGCCCGAACTCGAGGTGTGCTCCGTTGCACCACTGTTTGCCCTGGCAGTCGACAGCATCCACCGGGGCCGCTCCGTGTCCAAGATGTTCCGCGACGTCGACCCGGCCTACGCACCGCCAGCCGGCCCGGACGCGCTCTTCCCGGTGTAGACGGCGCATGGCGTAGACTCTGTCTTACAGTAAGACAGAGGAGGCTGAAATGTCTACCGCTACTATCAGTGCACGCGTCAATGTCAAAGACAAGAGCGCCGCAGACAAGGTGTTGGCGGCGAACCGTCGCACCTGGTCACAGGCCATCCAGGCGCTGGCGGCCTACATCGGCCGCACCCAAACCATCCCGGACGTGCTGGAGCCCGTCGACGAGGACGCCGAGCGCCAGGCCAAGTGGGATCGACTCATGAGCCTGGCCGGTATCTCGAAGTCACCGGAACTGGCGACTGACGAGGGCGCCGACCAGATTCTCTACGAAGCGATGATGGAGCGCTATGGTTATTAGGGTGGTGCTGGACACCAATGTCATACTGGATTTTCTCAACATCACGCGCCTCGAACATAACCAGGCGGTCACGTTGTTGGATGTGCTACGGCGCCGGGGCGTCAACATCTGTGCGGCGGCCACCTCGCTGAAGGACATCTATTACATCCTCGGGCGAAGCGACGGCAAGCCGATCGCCAAGAAGGCCGTCGAATCAGTGCTCGCAACAATGACCATCCTGCCCGTCGACTTCGACTGCTGCCAGTGCGCGAGCACCAGCACAGAACCCGACTTTGAGGACGGCATCATCCGCGCGGCAGCCGAAATCGCCCAGACCGATTACCTGATCACCCGCGACACCTCGGTCTTTATTGGGGCAAGGGTGCCACGGCTAAGCCCGACGGACGCGATCAGGGTCATCAACCACGGTTGACCACTCGCTTACCCTGGCCGCGAATCCCGATGGCCCCAATGATGGCGGCAAGGCTCAACAGTGTCAGCGCCAGGTACGGGCTGATGGGCCAGCCGGCGAGGGTGCCGCCGGTTGTTACCTGGGGTCCAGCTGGTGCCTGGCTAGGTTGGGTGCCGGCGATCACCTCGAAGGGGGCCATGACGCTACCCGAGGACGCTCCGACGAACTCGACGTAGTGGGCGCCCACGTTGAAGTCGGCTGGTACCTTGAACCCGGCGGTCACGGTTCCGGTGGCAGTGGCGGTGAATACGCCCACGGTCAGCGGCGTCGAATGGGCCGTCACTGTTACCTTTTCGCCTGGCTGGAAGCCCGTCGCGTTGGCGGTGACGGCCTGACCGGTTGTGACTTTGGCTTGAAGGCTGGTTGCGGCCAGGTAGTTGACCGCCACAGGTGCACCGATCTGTGTCCCGCTCAGGGTCGCGGCGATCTGGTAGTTGCCAGCCGTGGCGGAGGTGGCGGTGAAGGTGTAGGTGCCGTCATTGTTGTCGGTGATGGCCGACACTTTCAGGGCTGCCGGAGCGTTCACTTTCAGTATGCCTGCCTGACCTGTCATTATCTGTCCGGCGGTGTCGCGGACGGTGATGGTGAAGGTGTACGCGTCCGTGCCGTTGGCCAGGTGGGCGGCGCCGCCGGTGCGGGTAACAGTGGACGTCACAGTGATGGTGGAGTTCGCCGCCGAGGCGACTGGGGCAATCGGTGCGGTCACCGTCACCGTTGCCGTGCCGGTCTTCCCCGAGCCGTCCTGCGCGGTCGCCGTAATAGTGGCGCTACCCGGCGCCACAGCCGTCACGACACCAGCCTGGTCAACCCCTTTCGGGCATCAAAGGGGCGCAACAATCCGCCGATGAGTCATGACGATATGAGGCATCGGCTTTGGAGAAAAAAACACCCTGTGAAGTACCATTGAGACCATTGGCCGTAGTTAATACGGTCTGGGCGCCCACCAGGCATGGGCCGACGCCTGCATGACCTTGGCAAACGGGATTGAACGGTGATCGACAGTAATGACGACGCGCCCTAGCGGCCCATTCGACCCATCCCGCGCATACTCGGCTTCGGCGCGGGCGCCTCGACCGGGGAATCGGCGTCGTCCGAGCCGGCCGCCTGGAACTGCGACTGGTATAGCTTGGCGTAGGCGCCACCGGCGGCCAGCAGATGATCGTGGCTGCCCTGCTCGACGATGTGGCCGTGCTCCATGACGACGATCGTGTCGGCGTCGCGGATAGTACTCAGACGGTGGGCGATGACGAAACTGGTGCGGCCCTTGCGAAGCTTGGCCATAGCCTGCTGCACCAAGACTTCGGTGCGGGTGTCGACGGATGAGGTGGCCTCGTCCAAGATCAGCACGGCCGGGTCGTGGACGAAGGCGCGAGCGATCGTCAACAACTGCTTCTCGCCAGCCGAGATGTTGGAACCCTCGTCGTCGATCACGGTGTCGTAGCCGTCCGGAAGCGCGTGGACGAAGCGGTCGACGTAGGCGGTCTTAGCGGCGTCCAGCACTTGTTCGTCGGTCGGGTCGTCACCGCCATAGGCGATGTTGGCCTTGATCGTGCCGGAGAACAGCCAAGTGTCTTGCAGCACCATGCCGAACTGGTTGCGCAGTTCGTCGCGGGGCACCGACGAGGTGTCGACGCCGTCGAGCAGGATCTTGCCGCCCTGTATGTCGTAGAAGCGCATCAGCAGGTTGACCAGAGTCGTCTTGCCGGCACCGGTCTCGCCGACGATAGCCACCGTCTGGCCGGGTTTCGCCTCCAGGCTCAAATCGGTGATCAGCGGGTGGTCGGGGTCGTAGCTGAACGCGACGTCCTCGAACTGCACGTGGCCTTGGACGGGCACCGGCAGGGTGCCGTGCTCGTCGGGCGTCTGCTCGGGCTGATCGAGCACCTCGAAGACGCGCTCGGCGCTGGCCACACCCGACTGCATCAGGTTGGCCATCGACGCGATCTGGCTGATCGGCTGGGTGAACTGGCGCGAATACTGGATGAAGCTGGTGACGTCGCCCAGTTGCAGGGTGCCTGACGTCACCTTGAGTGCGCCGACCAAAACGACGGCGACGTAGTTGATGTTGCCGATGAACATGTTGAGTGGCATCAGCGTCATCGACAAGAAGTTGGCGCCGAAGGCAGATTTGAACAGTTCTTCGTTGGTGGCTTTGAACTGCTCGTCCGCCTGTTGGCGACGGCCGAACACCTTGACGATGGCATGGCCGGTGAAGCCCTCTTCGACTTGGGCATTCAGCTCGCCTGTGTGCGTCCACATACCGACGAAGCGCGATTGGGCACGCTTGCCGATCAGGGCCGAAACAACGGCTGCCACCGGCACCACGGCAATTGTGATCAGGGCGAGTTCCCAACTGATGGTGAACATCATGATGCCAATGCCGAGCACCGTCATGACAGCGTTCAACACCTGCGAGATGGTTTGCTGCAGCGACTGTTGGATATTGTCGATGTCGTTGGTGACGCGTGACAGCAACTCGCCGCGGGGCTGGCCGTCGAAGTACTTCAACGGCAGACGGTCGAGCTTGTGGGAGATCTTTTCGCGCAGATTGTAGACCGTGCGCTGAACGATGCGGGCCAGCCAGAAGCCCTGCAGGAACGACAGCAACGCGCCGCCGGCGTAAAGCGCCCCGACGATCAGCAGCCAGTGTCCGACCACGCCGAAGTCGATGCCGGCGAGGAGACGGTTTTGGTCCATACCGCTCATCATTTGCGTGACTTGGCTCATGTCGACGCTGCCGCCCCCGGTAGCGCCAAGGGCCGCCTGGCATTGCTGACTGGCCGTCGTCGGATCAAAGTTTTGCGTCATCGCCGACATGAGTTGGGTCAGATCGCCCAGCGTCGTGCCGCTTGGAATGGTGAAACCGCACACCGTAGCTATCGAAAGGATCTTGTTCGACATGAACCCGGCGAAGATCTCATTCGTGGCGTGGATCATGATCTTCGGCCCCATGATGGTGCTTACCACGCTGATGGCGCCGATGATGATGACCAAAACCAGAAGCACCCTCTGCGGCCCCAGTTCGCGCAGCAGTCGCTTGAGGGACGGGAAGAAGTTCATGGCCTTTTCGCCCATACCGCCACCACCGTGGCGTCCACCCCCGAAGCCGCCGCCGCGACGTCCGCCGCGGGCCTGCTGGGCGATGATCTGGGCCTGTGATCGTGTGTTGGCCTTCGGCCCGCTATTGGCCTTAGGGCCATCGCTGGTCTTGGGAGTATCAGTTGTGCTGCTCATGCCCGTGCCCCCTTCTTGGTTCCGGTGGCGGGTGATGACACGAGGCCGATGGTCGCGAGATCAAAGTCAGCGGCTCGCACCTGGCTTTCGACGATTTCCTTGTAGGTCGGGCAAGTTCGCATCAGCTCGTCGTGTTTACCTCGTCCGACGATGTGTCCCTCGTCGAGAACCAAAATCTGGTCGGCGTGGCTGATCGAGCTGACGCGCTGGGCGACGATCAGGATGGCGGCCGTACCGGTCTGCGTGGCCAGGGCCTCGCGCAGCTTGGCGTCGGTGGCGACGTCCAACGCGGAGAAGGCGTCGTCGAAGACGTACACCTCGGGCATCTTTATCAGCGACCGGGCGATCGACAGCCGCTGGCGCTGGCCGCCGGAAACGTTGGTGCCACCCTGGGCGATTTCGGCGTCCAACTCACCGTCCATTTCGCGGACGAAACCGTCCGCCTGGGCGATCTTCAGCGCCCCCCACATGTCGTCCTCGGTGGCGTCGGGGCGTCCGTACTCAAGGTTCGATGCGACCGTCCCGCTGAACAGGTACGGCTTCTGGGGGACGAGCCCGACCTTGGACCACAGCACATCCGGGTCGAGGTCTTTGACGTCCACGCCGTCGACCAGCACTTGGCCCTTGGTGGTGTCGTACAGGCGTGGTATCAGGTTCACCAGGGTCGTCTTGCCCGAACCGGTGGCGCCGATGACGGCCGTCGTCGTGCCCGGGTCCATCTTGAAGCTGATGTCGTGCAGCACCGGTTGCTCGGCGTTGGGGTAGGCGAAGTCGACGTCGCGGAACTCGACCTGGCAGTAGACGCCCTCGGCCGGGGCGACGGGGTCGGTCGGCGGGACGACGGATGGCTCGGTGCCCAGCACCTCTTGGATACGGTTCGCGCACACCTGCGCGCGGGGCAGGAACATCATCATCATGGCTGCCATCATGACGCTCATCAGGATTTGCATCAGGTAGGCCATGAACGCCGTCATGTTGCCCACCTGCATGTCGCCATTGTCGATGCGGTGCGCACCGAACCACCACACGGCGATGACGGAGCCGTTCATGACGAGCATGACTATGGGCATCAGCACGGCGAACCAGGTGCCGATCTTGATGCCGACGCCACGCAGGTCGGCGTTTGCCTTGGCGAAGCGGTGCGACTCGACCACCTCACGGACAAACGCGCGGATGACGCGGATGCCACCGATCTGCTCGCGCAGCACGCGGTTCATGTTGTCGATGCGGGTCTGGTTGTAGCGGAACAGCGGCACCATGCCCGACATGACAATCGCCACGATGACGCCCAGGATGACGACAGCGATCAGGATGATCCAGCTCAGGGCAACATCTTGGCGCAGCGCCATGATGACGCCGCCGACCATGGTGATGGGGGCACTGAGGATCATGACGCAGACGAACATAACCAGCATCTGCACCTGCTGCACGTCATTGGTGTTGCGGGTGATAAGGCTGGGCGCGCCGAAATGGTTGACCTCTTGGGACGAGAACGACAGCACATGGTCGAACAGGTGGGCGCGGATGTCCCGGCCCATGCTGAATGCCGTCTTGACGCCGAGGAACCCGGCGCCGATCTGGGCTGCTATCTGGATGAAGCTGACGCCGAGCATCAGGGCGCCGTGCGTCCATATGTAGCTGGTGTTGCCGGCGGAGATGCCGAAGTTGATGATGTCGGACTGAATGTTCGGCATAGTCAGCGACGCTATGGCGGCGATGATCTGCAATACCACCACGCCGGATAGCGCCCGCCAGTATGGTTTGAGGTGTTCCTTAATCAATCGCCACAACACGACTGGTCCCTTCCTGATCTTGCGTCTAGCTCAAAGGCGCTGAGGTAGCTGAACAAGCTTACTCGCGTGGAGGTGTGGTGCTCGCCTCAACGTCTCGCTCACAGTCTGCCCAAAGGTTCGGTGAGCGGCGCAGCGTTTTCGGCAATGCTTCCTGCCTTGCGAGGACGCCAATCTCAACACCGTCAACGATATATCTATAGCACTATCGAAGTCAATGGGTTCCGTTGACACAGCCTGGGGGTGTGGTCAGTTGAGCGATGATGCTGAAGTCTTTTGGAGTCCGTGGGGTGTGCTAACTGGCCAAGCGTTGGCGTGTTTTCGCTGGGAAACGCACGGTTGGCCAAGTATCACGCGTTTCCGGGCCCAAAACATGCGCAAACTGGCCGACCGCCGTAATACGATCGAAAACCTGGTCACGGTTGGACAGCTTTCACCATCCGGCCTTGACCGAGCCGACGGTTTTGGCCAAATTGGTGGCTTTGACGTCATGGAGCGCCACTTCGACGACAGAGGGCGCGAACCGTCCTCATTAAGATGGACGTCCATGAACGCCCAGGGAAACCAGTCACCAATTGACATTGACAGTTTGGCTGCGGTATCCGCCCCTGGCACACCAGAGTTCGACTTTGCACCCACCGAATTCCGCCTTGACGGGACACAGTACGTGCCCCTGGCCGATCAGAACGCCGTCCTGTTGGGCGGGGTCACCTATAGGCTGATGCAGATGCATTTCCACCGCCCGAGCGAGCATTTCCTTGACGGACAGCAGTTCGCCGGCGAGATGCATGTCGTCTGCCAGTCGGACAATGGTGAAACGGCGGTGCTGGGGCTTTTTCTCAACCAGGTCGGTGGCCTCATTGACCCAGAGGCGTGCCCCGTCAGCTTGGCCACCGTCGTCCCGTCCAGTGGACGGGTGTTTCGCTATGACGGGTCGATGACGACGACGCCCTACACGGAAGGCATCCAATGGGTGGTGTACGAGACGCCAGTCGAACTGCCGTGGGCCTGTGTGAGCACCGGGGCGCGTGCGCTTCAACGAAAGAGCACGACGCTGACCGTTTCCCAGCACCGGGTTTAGGGGCTAACGGTGCCAGCGAAATCGTCCAAAATGCTGTCGCTCTGGCTGGCGGTGGCTGTCGTCGTGATCGCGGTGGTGATGTTCATAGTGGCCGCCGACACCCGCAACCGCTTTACGTCACCCCAAAGCACGCCGTCCCCGAGCGCGCCGTCCCCGAGTCCCGGCCCGACCTGGTATGGGCCGTTCGACGCGGGCATGGCACCGTCAAACGCGATGCCCATCGACCTGGGCGATGTCATCCTGCTACAGTCGCGCTTCGATGGGCCCGTGTCGGCGTTCGACCTTGCCACACGGAAGACCACCTTCACCGTCGCCCCGGACTCCCAACTCAAGCTTGCCGGCGGCGATGACACCGTCGTCGCCATCGTGGGCGACCAGATCGAAGCGTTCGACGCCAAGACGGGCAAGGTGACCGACCAAGCCGCGGCACCGTCCAGTGCGACGATGGTGCTGTGGGTGGGCGACGGCATGGTTTTGGTCGAGGACTCCGTGGGCGGGACGATCTGCGCACGGCTGATCGCTGACCTGGGCACGTGCGTCTGGCAGGCCAGCAGCATGTACGTTGCCGGGGATTACGTTTTCGGCGGGGGCCGCTGGGTGAACACCGGCGACGGCGTGGTCGACGTCAAGACCGGGCAACCGGCGTCTTTCGGTTGGGACGCCGGGAACTTCGTCGGCGACGATATCTACTACGAGGGAGCCTCCGACGCGCGGGTCTTCCGGGTGGACGTCAACTACAACGCGAATGTCAGTCCATCTCAAAGCACCACCTATGAGCCGTGGGACGTGACGACTGACACGGTCATCTCGCCGCCCGTCACCGCCGACAAGGTGTATGCCGACCAGTCCTCGTCCGCCTATATTGCCGTCGTAAACACCCCATACGCCGCCACCGCCGCCAACCGCTCGACGACGAACGCCTACTCATGGCAGACCGGCGAATTGCTGTGGTCAAAACCCAGCGGCACCTACCATTATGAGCTGAAAAGCCTCTTCGCTGGTGGCAGTTTCCTCATGCCGATGCCAGACGAGAGTTCTATAGAGTCGATCATCGCCGTCGACCCCGCGACAGGCAACGTGACCTGGCAGTCCGACCTTTACTATGAGAACTACATCGGCAACACCGGTGACACGGTCTACACGGTCGGCACCCTGATCCGGGCTGTGGGCGCCGGCGACCAGATGATGGCCAACAACGCCGCCCACGGTTTCACCACCATATGGCAATCGCCAATGCCGGAACAACCAGCTTTCTGTCAGGCCCACCTGGCCGCCAGCTATCTTTACTGCCTCGATTCAACCTACGGCAAAATCTACGTGGCGAGTCTCTGACGAGTTCAGCCGGTAAACTTGGCGTTCATGAGCGACGCACAGGTTGACGACGTCAACGCCCCCTCTGTCAGCGAGCAGACCGGCATCCGCTTAGCCAAGCGGGCTCGGCTTCTGGCTGATGGCGCCCAGCCTTACCCCGTCGATCTGCGACGCGGCCACACCCTAGCCCAGGTGCGCGCCACTTGGGGGCACCTGCAATCCGGCGAAGAAACGAACGATGTCGTCACCGTCGGCGGACGCGTCGTGTTCATCCGCAACACCGGCAAGCTCTGTTTCGCCACCCTTCAGGACGGCTTCACCGCCGCCAACAACGGCGAGCGGCTGCAGGTCATGCTGTCGCAGGCCGAGGTTGGCGAGACGGCCCTGGAGGCCTGGAAAACCGACGTCGATTTGGGGGATTTCGTCTGGATCCAAGGACGGGTGATCTCGTCCAAGCGAGGCGAGTTGTCCGTCCTGGCGAATGAATGGCGTCTGGCGTCCAAGGCGTTGCGACCGCTGCCGACGCTGCACAATGACTTGTCCGAAGAGACGCGGGTGCGGGCCCGTCACACCGACCTGATCGCCCGTCCCGAAGCCCGCCAGATGGTGCGCGACCGGGCTGCTCTGTTGACGTCATTGAGGTCGTCACTAGCGGCGATGGGCTACCTTGAGGTCGAAACGCCGATACTGCAACTCGTCCATGGTGGTGCCAAGGCACGTCCGTTCAAGACGCACCTCAACGCCTTCGACATCGATATGAGCCTGCGCATCGCCTTGGAGTTGCACCTCAAGCGGGCGATGGTCGGTGGGGCCGACCGGGTTTACGAGATCGGGCGCATCTTCCGCAATGAGGGCGTCGACTCGTCCCACAGCCCCGAGTTCACGATGCTTGAGGCCTACGAAAGCTGGGGCGACCAGTTCACCATCGCCGACATGACGAAGCAACTCGTCATGGACGCCGCCGATGCGCTGGACCGTCACCAAATCGAACGCCCGGACGGCGTGATGATCGATCTGGACGGCGAATGGCGCTGGCTGCCGATGTATGAGGGGCTGAGTACGGCCGTCGGCGATGAAATCACCGTCACTACGCCGATTGAGGCACTGAAGGCCCTGGCCACCAGCTTCGACGTACCAGTTGACCCCAAGTGGACGGCTACGTTGGGCGCCTCTGGCGCGGCCGGCAAATTGGCCATGGAGCTGTTCGAGCACCTGGTCGAGCCGTCATTGACACAGCCGACCTTTGTCTGCGACTTCCCGTCGATCGCCCAGCCGCTGGCCCGACCCCACCGCACGACGCCCGGGTTGATCGAGGCCTGGGACCTGATGATCGGCGGCGTCGAGCGGGCCACCGGTTTCTCTGAACTGATCGACCCGGTGATTCAGCGCCAGGTGTTGACGGCCCAGTCACTAGCTGCCGCAGCCGGCGACGCCGAGGCCATGCAGCTCGACGAAGACTTCCTCACGGCGCTCGAACAGGGTGTCCCACCGATGGGCGGTATGGGTTTGGGTATCGACCGCATTATGATGCTGTTTAGTGGCGCGGGCATCCGCGAGACTATCCTCTTCCCACTACTACGCCCTGGGGGGTGAGCCCCATAAACCCGATCTGGCGCGATGATGCAGCGGACGATGACCTCGACCGCCGATGGTCCGTGGCCTTGGACGCTTTTGACCGGGCGCCGAAAACCAAAACTCTGCCGCAGGGTTGGCGGTTGCCCAGCCTGCGGATGTCACCTTGGGCGCGCGGTCTGACCCGTGGGCAGCAGATAGCGTTCACGCAGATGACCAATCCGGGCGGATGCCTGGTTTGGGGGCCCGCCGGCGTAGGCAGGACGATGACCGTTGCGGTCGCCGTCGGGGCTGCCATCGACAAGGGTCGTACGGTGCTGTTGACGGCCCCCGATGCCGCCACCGTCGATGACGCCCTCATAGCGCTGATCGATGCGGGCGAGCGGGGACGAGTCCTCAGGCCCGGCGTGGTGGTGCGGCTGCCGGTTGGCAGCGTGGCTGAGGCCGTCCTCGACCACCCCTATTTGACGGACGACAAGGCCGCCGCCGCGTTGGTCCAGCGCGACAAGCGGTTGGCCGCCATCGACCGCACCGAAGAGTCCAACCGAAAGGACCCGGTGCGCTCGAGCGAATTATGGTTGCGCCTGCGAATGCAGGAGGAGGACAAGGACGGCGCGATCCGGCAACTCGACGAGCAGCGGGTCATCTACGACGAATGGCTGGACTGGTCAAACCGACGCAGCCTGCTGCGGCACGAAAAAGACGAGTTCTTGGCGTCCATCGCGGCCACCGAAAAGACCCTGGCCACCTATGACGGCACGGACGCCAGAGTTGCGGCACTGACCGATGAACTGGGGTACGAACGCATGCAACGGGATAGCCGTCTGCGCCAGGTCCAAACTCTGACGGCCCAGCTGGATTCCGCCACGCAGCAGCGCGCGCAACAGCAAGCGCAGTTGGTCGAGCTGCACATGCGCGGCCCCGAATGGGACGAGCAGCGGGTGTCGCTTGAGCGCTCGATAGACGATCTGACTGATTGGATAGACGATCTGGGCTCGGGCCTGAGGCCGCCACGCGAGGCGCTGGCGTCCAGCGAGGCCCGCGAGGTGTCGATCGAGCAGCGGCTGGACGACGCACTGAGCGTGCGAGCCGCCCGCGACACGGTTCAGCAGCGGCTGGATGACTTGCACCGCGAGGTCGATTCACGAAACCTGGCGATGCGCGATTGCGAACAGGAGATGGCGGTGCGGCGACGGGTGATCGGCGATCCGCCAACCTGGCTGCAGCACTATCAACAAGCCGAGACAAACGGCAAGTTCTCCCAAATTCACCGGTGGGAAGAGGCTGACAGCCAGGTGTCACAACTCAACGATGAGCTTGACCGGCTGGCGACTCAGCGCGCGAAGGTCGAAAAGGACTATCAGCGGCAGAGGTTGGCCTTGTCGAGCGAGGCGTTGGTGATCGCGGCGCCGCTCGACGCACTGGTCTTGGACGATGGGTTAGCTGCTCGGCGCTTCGACGTGGTCATCATTGACGCCGCAGGCGACGCCGACGCGGCCCAAGTGGCTTTTGCCGCCAGCCGGGCTGACCGGACGTGCGCCATAGTGGGTGGTCCGACGCAGACTGACTCACCCGACCAGCGGCCAGTCGGGTCTGACCCGGTGGTAATGGATGACGCCGAGGTGGAGCCGTCGACCGGCCGCTCCCCTGCTGTGCTGATCGGCCCGGACGAGCCGTTCCCGTGGCGCGTCCAACCGCGCCAGCCAGAGCCAGAACCCGAGCCGGAGCCCGAGCCTGAACCGGAGCCGGAACCCGAGGACGAACCCAACATCTTCGCCCTGGCGGGCATAACCGATCGGGCTTCAGCCGAAAGGCACCCCCACTGCGTCGTCCTGACGTAGATGAGCTGGCGGGTGGCCCCGGGCATGCTCACATACGATCGGGGGCCTCGATGCCCAGCAGGTAGAGGCCGCGCGCCAGCACAGCTTTGGTGGCGGCGCAAAGGGCAAGCCGGGAGGCCCGAGTGTCGCCCTCGGAGTGCAGCACTGGGCAAAGTTCGTAGAAGACCGAATACTTGGTGGCCAACTCGTACAGGTAGATACACAGCTTATGGGGGGTCAGTTGCGTGGCCACCTCGGTGACGACATCACCGAAGCCGGTCAACGCCAGCGCCAGGTCGATTTCGGCGGGCTCGGTGATCGTCTCAATGTCGCCCCAGGTCAGACCTTCGGCCTTGGCCAAAGCCAGGATATTGGCCGGGCGGGCATGGGCGTATTGCAGGTAGGGGCCGGTGTCCCCGTGGGTTTTGGTCATTCGCTCGGCGTCGAAGACGTAGTCCTTCTGCAGCTGGTTGCTGAGGTCGGCGTACTTGATGGCGGCCAGGGCGATCGGCGGTGAGGCCACCCGCTCGGCGTCGTCCAGCAGATCGTCCAAGTGCGCGGCGGTGCCTTCGCGAGTCTTGAAGGGACGTCCGTCCGGGCCCTGCACCATGCCGTAGCCGACGTGCTGGACCACCACGTCATCGGGCAGGTAGCCGGCCCGCCGGCAAACCCCGAAGATCAGCTCGAAGTGGCCGCGCTGGCGGGCGTCGGTCACGTAAACCATGCGGTCGACATGCAGGTCGTCGACCCGGTGTTTCAGCGCCGCCACGTCCGTCACGTCATAGCCGTAGCCGCCAGCGCTGTTGCGGATGATGGCCGGAGCATCGAAACCGTCCACGAAAACCACCAGCGCGCCCTGATCGTGGACGGCAATGCCGCGGGTCTCCAGGTCGTCGGCGATGGGGCCCAGCATGTCGTTGTAGCTGGATTCGCCAGCAATATCGTCGTCCGTCAGCAGTACTCCAAGGCGACGATAAGTGTTATTGAAGCCGTCCAGCGAAATCTCGATCAGCCGTCGCCAAACGGCCAGCGTCGCCTCGTCCCCGGTCTGCAGGGCGACGACGCGAGCCCGGGCCCGGTCAGCGAATTCGGCGTCGGTGTCGAGGTGGACGTTGGCGCGCAGGTACAGGGCCTCGGCGCCGGGCAGGTCAAGTGTGTCGAGGTCGAGGTTTTCGTCCCCAATCTGCTCGATCAGCATGCCGAACTGGCGGCCCCAGTCGCCCATGTGGTTTTGCGGGATTACGGTGGTGCCGACGGCTCGCAGGACGCGAACGAAGCAATCGCCGATGATCGTCGTGCGCAGGTGCCCGACGTGCATCTGCTTGGCGACGTTGGGGGACGAGTAGTCGACGATGGCGGTTTGTCGCGGCTCCAGCGGGGTGATGCCCAGCGCCGGGTCGGCCGCCATTTCATTGACGGCCCGCGCCAGGACGTCGGGGCGCAGTCGCAGGTTCAAGAACCCAGGCCCGGCGATTTCGATTGGCAGACAGATGTCGTCGATGTCGAGTTGAGTCACCAAATCGGCGGCCACCTGGCGGGGGTTCGCGCCGCGATCCTTGGCCAGCCGCAGCGCCACATTCGACTGGAAATGCCCGAACTCAGGCTTGGTGGCCGGCCGCAATTCAGGGTCGACGCCGGCGGCAGCGAGCAAGCGGTTAGTGAGTTCGTCAGTCAATGAGTGCACACATCTATTCTTCCATGTCGAGGAAGGCTGACGAGGGAAGCGAGGAGCGAGGCCGTACTCGACGGAGGGTCTGCGGTTGTTGGTGGACAATAACTCCAGTCTCGGTGATGGCTTGCGTTACCGAGTCTCCTTTGAGGGTTGGGTGGATTCTTGGGTTCGGTGCAAGTCCGCTCCTTGCCGTCCTGTCGGTGGGTGCCTGGGGCAGTGGCCAAGTTGGCGCTCTGAATGAACGGGGGGATGTCAAGGTGTGACTTTTCGTCCCCTAACCCGCCGGCGGCTGAAAACGGCCTTTGGGTGGGCGAGAACTCCAATCTCGAAAAGAGGATGCTCGCTTTTGGGCGGGTTCTGTGTTCGGTGCGGGTCTGGTGGGGACAGTTCCTTGGTTTGCATCCCGAAACTGGCTGATGAGCACCGACAGATTTCCGATGGTCAAAGTGACCGGTGACTTGAGTTGCTTCAGAAGGGGACGGTTCGCATCTCACCCGTTTTCGAAAAGTGAGTAGCGATGACGTGCGGAAGAAGCTTTTCGGCCCAAGTCCCGAAGGGACGCGGGGCACAAGCCCGCGAAGGCGGGCGCGGGAGCACTCGCGGAAGAAGAAAGATGCAATGGTTCGCGGGATGACGTGAAAAAGGTACAAGACGTCACCCAAACGTCGCCTCGGGATCCCGCCAACACGATTGGGTGCGGTATTACCCCGAAAACTGCGGTGTTTGGCCTCAAAGCGTCACTATTTCGTCTTGAACCGGCGCTAACAGCACGTTCGGGTGCGGTCTTGTCACTCACCCGCTTCCCAAGGACGGCCGTTGGGGCTGCGTCGGCGTCCGACGATCCATCATCCAACATCGGGAGTAAACTCTGCTGATTGTGCCTACAGAAACCACCAAGAGCCCGATTGAATTGATGCCGGGGACGCCGGCTGGGACCCGTCCTTGGGCGGCTGTTTGGTCGATGCTGATCGGGTTTTTCATGCTGATGATCGACGCGTTGATCGTGTCCGTCGCCAACCCGACGATTCAGGAGAAGCTCAACACGTCGCTGACGGCGACGATCTGGGTGACCAGTGCTTACATGCTGGCAATCGCCGTGCCGTTGCTGGTGGCGGGACGCCTGGGTGATCGA
>Ga0123357_10000920_pt1 | contig 29870 bp, 11 predicted proteins | sample TergutEmb28metaG_FD_89873 | JGI IMG/M metagenome (GOLD analysis project Ga0123357, IMG submission 89873) | Embiratermes neotenicus P4 segment gut microbial communities from Petit-Saut dam, French Guiana - Emb289 P4 | ecosystem: Host-associated > Arthropoda: Insects > Digestive system > Gut ...
GAAAAAAGAAGGGGGGGGGGGGGGGGGGGGGGGGGGGGGGGGGGGGGGGGTGGGTGGGGTGTTTGTTGTGGGTGTTGTTGGTGGTGGTGGTGATCTCTTAGTATGTGTCATTATAGTAAGTATTTCTATGAAAAAACTGTTGTTGACATGTTAACACTGATTGTGTCTATGTTAAATTCATAGGTCATCACCTTAGAGCACCTGTAACTGTTAACTTACAAACAATATTTCATACAAAATAAGCAAGTACATTCATAATCTTTTATACAATAAATTTCATATTTCCAGATCTAAGCAAGGAATATTACATATTAGGATTGTATGTTTGTATTTTTCTCAGGTGTACAGCGTGAAAAATCACATGAACAGACTAAAATACAATTGGCTGCATGGAGATATGCCATAGTGGTACACAGAATAAGTAATTTCATGAACACACTAGTCCACAAATTGCAACCATGTGGCAGCACATCATGCTATTTAACAGAGTAGAAAGCATTATATTGGGTCATGCGGTGACTGTGGAGGCACAAACCGTAAGGTCGTGGGTTCGATTCCCGGTGTTTTCATTGAAATTTTTCATTGACATAATCCTTCTGGCCGCACTATGGCCGTGAGGTCGACTCATCCTCTAACAGAAAAGAGTACTAGGAATATTTCCGAGAGATGAAAATGTAGGGCTAACAACCTTACTACCTTCTTGTGCCAACTGTCTTGAAATTTGGGAACCTCAATCTCCTGGAACACTCAAAGCCTCTATATGGATTGATTTCTACAGAGAATTACGTATGAACTGTTATGAATGTATGATTGTATTTCACCCTAACTATCCAGCACGCAAATCTCATCAGGGGCGAAATATTATAAATGTATATAGGTCTTCATGTTGTTGTCTGTTATTTTTTTTAACTTAATAAATTAAAAGCGAATTTCGTCGGCAGATTTTGGTAAAAATCACCAATACAATACTTGAAGAAAATATGTACTGTGAAAGCAGAGGTCTTCCATACAGACAGACTGACAAGACAGAGCAAATATGGATTTCCTTTTCACAGCAGATTCGTAGACATGCTTATCATGCTTAACATGCTTACTTATAACGTAACACTGATGCGCTTTCGCGTTAACCACTGTTTCCGTGGAAAAGCATAAGAATCAAGTATTATGAGAGTGTGTGTATTCTTGCCTGCACACAAATTGCATCTTTTCTAAGCAGCATCATACTATCATGTGTGGCCTGTCTGGCTGTACCAAGGTTTTCCACATTCTCTCATAAACGGCACGATTTTCGAGGGGAAAAAAAATTATGGAAAGAAGAATGTGTTTCGATTTTCTCTACAACTTTTGTCCCAAAAAGTCCCACTCGAAAAATAATTCAGCGAGATATTATCATAAACGTACATAAGTCTTCACGTAAAATAGCCGTTATTCTTGCAAGACTTTAATCAAACTTAAATTTTCTTTACAGATTTTCGACAACATAGTCATATCAAATTTCATGAAAATTCGGCCAGTGGGAGTCGAGTTGTTCCATACGGACGGATGGCCGGATAAACGGACAGACATGACGAAGCTAATAGTAGCTTTTCGCAATTTTGCGAATGCGCCTAACAATGGTTAATTAAATGTCATAAACACAACTGTAAACTGGCTCCCAACTATGGACAGAAAATAGCACCACTTTCAGTACTGTGGCACACATACTATCTATATTTGAAAATAGTTAACTGAATGTCGCAAACAAAACCGGAATCTGGCCACCTGCTGTGGACAGATAAGAGCGCCATTGTGTAAGGGGCATTCGTAGACACTTGTTTAGTACTTCAGTACATGTGTTCAACATAACAAAAGACGATGGGATAAAACAAACTATTTTACCACATAAATGCCAGGCAATTGAGGCATTAATCGCAGTAACAGACAGCTTATTTGATTTCAGTTCATCTTCTGCATAATCCAAAAAGTGTCTCAGGATATATTCGCAACCACAACAAACGTCACAGAGACCACAGACTATATGCTGGCACAAGCTACGGCATTTATTACGATTTTTAACATACTATGTCAACCACACAATACGACGTAAATCTATGCAGTGTTTGTGCCTGAATTAATTTGTCACAATTCAGAGATCAATTCCATTCTAAAAAGCCTTATGAAATTGTGTACAGGCTCATATTTTAAGTAAGGCCTGGAGTCGTGCTCACAAGATTAATACCAGGAAGTAAAAACTTTCATTTACAAGACACAACGGTCTGTATTCCAAATTATTCACAAGGTTTCACAAAATTATGTTACTGTTATCCAAGATTCAGGTCATCATTGCTTGGGATTATTGATTCCAAGAAAAGCAATTCTGTAAGGTGCGCAGTATAAAATGTTTAAAATGACTGTCACACATGGAAAAGTTAAAGACATTAAGTAACATAACGTTGCAGGTAGACCGCCGTATCCGCGGTTTCGGTTATCCGCGGTTGGCCACGGCCCAAAAGAAAATTTGGAAAATTAAAGAAATAAACGGTTCATAGGTTTAAAAACGCGCGCCAAGCGAGAATGGGCCGTAACACGGCGAAATCCAGCAGCCCAAATGCGCCAAGTACTTGACTCATCTTCCTTTGACCACGTACCCACGCTTCCCCGCAAACTTGGCACCATCCTGCTTCTGGTGTTCTCGCTGTTCAAATTAGTTGCCGCGTTATCGCAGTGTTTGTGTTCAGAAAGCAAAAAGAATGGAGAAGTCGGTGAATACCCACAATAGGCTAAAATATATTTTAACAAATAAAATTTTCTTATTACAGGTTATTTACAGGTACGTACGTATGATATTCGTTGTAAAATGTGTAACAATACCACGTTTTTTCATTGCTTGTGCAGCGCTGTGATGGAAAAGCGTGATTTTATTGTTCTGCTATCCCTTGAATCTGTAAAATGTACTGTACAGTACATGTACTGTATTTTTTCATTGCTGAATCGTCTCTTGAAGATTAGGCTAAAACGTCGGAATCCCTTACTTTCATACGCACGAGAGAGAGAGAAAGTACACTGCAAATGTACAATGTATTGTACAGTGCACTTTAGAATTACTTTATTTAATGTTGATAATGTCTTACTGTACGTAATTTATCAATTAAACTTTATCGTATTTATGCATGTTACACGAACATCACATTATATGACGCTATATATAGCGTTCGGTATTATCCGCGGTTTTCCGTAACCGCGGTAGATCTTGAAACGTATTACCCGTGGATACGGCGGTCCACCTGTATTTTTAACCATGTGGCAAGTGGGATCGGCTATTTGAAAACGAAGATGGCAGAACCTGTTACAAATTCCCCAACAGATATTTGAGGTTCTAACAACAGCATAGATGAAGAATTGTGCAATGGGGTCCCAGATGACAGCTCCACGTCCTCTAAGATATATCACCACGTAAACTAGTAGTTATCGACGTTTAGGAGAATATCTAACTATCCTGTAGATGGAGAAAACAGGCTCATTCGAAACGTCAGTAACAATTTACCAATCTGAACAGCGTATTCCATCAGAAGACGTGTGAAATTTTTTTTCACTATCTGGAACCGAAATACTTTTGAACGACACACGCCGTGTTTGGTATGTAGCGTGCATTATAACAACGCACAGAATAAAACTTCGAGCAGTTTCCGTTTATTTAACACCTCTTCTCAGTTGCATACGTGGTATATGTGTGATTATGAATTATGAAATACAAATGTCTGGAAGATCGTGCAAAATCACGCTTTACGTCCACCAACCCCAGGGCCTCCCAAGTACGCCACAACGTTGAGTCATACGTTTCCCCGTGCACGCACAACATTATTTCTTTCACTTTCTGCTTTTAATTTGCCCCGGTGCCCCTGCACGTACCCCACTAAAGGCTTGTCCCATTTTCCCCATTACCGATTTCTCGCCTTCTCTGCGACACTTGATGCCCACCACCCACGTACGGAGCAGGTGCTCCGAACTTGAAAGTCTACTGCAGCCCTAGTTTATGGACTGGCCTTTCACTTGACATATTTTAAAACCTTAATGAAGGTCGCTGTAGTAAAGAGTTGACGGCCAACACAAGTGAAATGTCGTTGTCTTGTGCGATATTATGTACCAGACGCCTTTCTGATTTGACCTTTTTTATTTGTCGCTCGTGTTCATTGATAGCTACGAGTGCGCTGACAGACGTCGATAACGGTACACATCAGATCATACCCAGTTTACCCGGAAAGTAAGGTGAAACTGCTCTTGTTTGATAACCTGTATTATTAGCTATTCACAGGCTGAAATTCATGTAAATAACTATATTCGCCCATCTAACACCGACCTTACCAATTGACCACTTCATTAGACAGTCATGAAATACACACCTATTTCTCTTCATTAGATTTTTGTTTAGTGTTCGGTGAATTTAAACATGGTAAGAAACAAATAGCTCGTTCAGGTGTATCACAGCCGAAATTATGTAAGGAACTGCACTTCAAATCATACTCTGAAAAGGCATTTTATTTGGCAGACAAATTTTCCGAAATTAAAGAATCATATAATCTGAATGAAACACTTCATAAATCTATTATTTAAATAAGCCATAACGTGAAATACCGAACACGGAACCGGTGCTTCAGGGGTTGCAAAAGTGGTTCATTCATCTTAACAAGATTACATTAGGCACTTCCCATTGGCCGTGCTGACGAGACGGGGTAGAAGGCGGTACAAATTACCGGACCCCAGCGGACCGGAAGGAGGCCTGGTACCGGACTATGTTCTTATGTTTTTGTGTTTCTCGGTAGTGTCATTTTTGTCGATTTACAAATTACCCCTTTCAGACCACCAAACCACCTTGCAACTGAGACTCAGTCTTTACGATACAGTGTAAATACTTTTAGCCGGTTCGCCATTGCTCGGGTGCCCGAAGATACGTTTTCACTGGAGCCTGAACCAGTTGTCGGCGGCCCTCCACATTTGCTGCAATATTTTGAACCTATTTGTTGAGTGAAGATTACAAAATAATGAAATTATTTGCTCACAACAAAAAAATTAAGATGTTTAAATGACTAAAATTGGTGGTATTCAAGGCAAGTGTTACCTAACAACAACACAATTCTTTTATACACAATACTTTATTATGGTGATCTATAAAGCATGTTTCGGTTGTGTAAAACAACCAACGTATTTCACATAGCCGAAACAGGTAGCTTTCTAGATCACCTTAATAAAGTGTTGTTTGTAGACTGATTGTTTATTGTCACGTATGGGCACTGACACAGACAGGATGACACACTTTAAAAAAAATTGCAGCTCTTACATGTTACAGTTTAAAAGCTTTCAGTTTGAATTACGGCTGTGAATAAAACGGAATAACATTAAAAAACAAGGAAATTTGATCTGGTGGTGTGGACCAAAAAGTCACTTTCTACTGGATGCCAGAGTGGACATGAAAATTTTACCATACAAATAAATTAAAAATGTATATAGTGGTGTGCCAAGTAAGTGTAGTGAATGCAAATGGACTCCTTTACACTCGGTCCAATTCCAGGACCTTACGACTTATAAACTGGACTTGAATAAGATACATTTTGAAATACTTGAAAAAGTGGAGGGGTGTTACACAAGTTTTACACAAATGGCCCTCTTCTGACATGTCTGACAATTGTAAATCATTTTTCAGCTCAATGTCAGTTTGAGTCTCGGAACTGTAAAATTAACACAAAATAATTTTAACCAGTTAAGAACTCCATGTGTTCAATCAAATGAGCCTCAAAGTTATGACCATTCGATGTTCTTCTCAAACTTCTTTCCCTATACTCGAAAGTCTCTACCTATAAAATAAGAAAAAGAAAGAGATATGTAGGTCCACATGGCCCACTTACCAGAATATGGCACACTCCCGATGTCATTCCAATATTCCTTTTCGGATTAATACTAAAAAACACTGACCACCGCAACACCTAACACTTGTCGGCACTAACAACAACGGTCTGTAGCAATCGTCAGCATGATCCAGAGCCACTGTCCACCTAGTTCACTGCAAGCTCATTGCCCACCAGTCCATCAGAGATTGAGGTTTCCGCATTACCGCAGCACGACAAAAAAAAATAAGTGTAGATCGAAACTGGGTCAGTCTCGCTGGAGGTGGGGGAGGTCAGATACCGTTACGCGAAGCCTCTGCTGTGTAGATGTGTGTCACGACACACTCTTAAGGCCCGACAAAAGTTCAAGAGTAAACAAGACTGCAGGGGCACAGGAAGTATTTCTAGACTGTCGTGTTGCAGCACATTAATATGTCCACCACTTTCGCTAGTGGGTGGAAAGGGTGGGTACTTTCAATGGGATTGGAACATAAGTGGTGGTCTTAACTGATGGAGTTTTCGTCAAAGTCGAGTCTGTCATTACATTGGCTTGCTACAGGCTAGACCACTAAAGTTAAATTCCCAGAACGGGCGGTCATTTTCGTCTTCGCCACCACATTCAGACAGGCTCTAGAGCCCAAACAGCCTTCTTCTTATCCAGTGCTGTATTTCGAGCTTTTCCACCCGCGATAGAAGTAAATGAGGGGCGCATCTTTGCCACTGTGTCCCCATGTGCTCTCATTTCTAGGTTCTCTATGATCTATAGTGAAGGGGGCAATTTTGCCTTTACCTTCACCCACCCCCAATTCCGTTCAGCCTTCTATGTAATGGATAACAAGTGCTTCTCCTAAGGCACAGACGACAGAACATGACGCTTTCACCCTATGCCCCATGCTGTGTCATGACTGTACAAAATACAATAACTTTACCTGTGCTACACCCCAATCGCGCCCAGTCTATGTAATGGATGAGTCCTCTTTATCATGTAGTGAAGAGGCTGGAGGGTGAAAGCGTACCCTAAAGACGAAGGCGGCAACTTCCTTCGAAATCTCGGTTAATTTCTACAAGACTACGTGGTGTCATACCCTACAAGCAATGCCGACCGGTGAGGTGGGGGGGAGGGGAGGAACTGGTACAAATTACCGGCGCATGACAGTCCGGAATCGGACGCTGGTCCCGAATGGGTTGCATGTGTTTTGATTTTTAGCCGATCCCAGCCTCGCTGGGGGGGGGGGGGCAAAAAACGTATTCACCAGGGCCCGTACCCGCTCCCGGCGGCCCTTCCTGCAAGTCGATATTTATTAACAGAATTGTTGTTTGCATGGCGCTTAGAGAAATATAACAACTGTAGTGAGAAGTTATCTCTATCCACGCCATGAAGGCACACAGCAGGAGTGGAGGTATAGCTCCGCCCGTTCTTAACTTCAACAGTAGACGGCAGTGAGTAGTAAGCTTCACGCACCCAGGGCTTTATCCCGGGAGAAAGACCTTCGGTACTCATTGTATATGAGACTCCGTGAACCATTTTAATCCATATCACACCTTGGTGCGCTATTTCTCTAAGATCCATTTCAAAATCAGCGTCCCATTTACGCCTAGCTTTCCGAAGGAGTCTCTTCCGAGGAAGTAGTCTAACCGACACTTTGTAAGGTTTGCTGTTCCCATTTCCATCAAACGTCTATGTTGCATTTTCAGGTTATTCGCTCTCTGTTTAATGACATAAAACGTTAAGTGACGAATTCAAAATATAAAACTCTTCTTAAATAGGGTTGTTAGAATTGTTGTCTCGAACTGCATGGACTTCGTACGTTCATTCATTTGAAAAATTTACCTAAAGATGATTGAATATCTGCGACAATTACACATTCCATTTATATTCTTCATTTATATATATACCTATAAGTTTTTCACTTAAAAACCTGTTCCAGAGTTCAAAATAATGATCGTCTATATATTTCTTCTAATTATCAGAAATGTATTTTTCATATATTGCTTATATAACGCTTGGTCTTGTAGTTTCCCTCATTCGTGTTTGGTTAGAACCCCGTCGTGGAACGCAGAGTGTCTGGGTTTCAGGCGTCTTGACAGTGCCACAAGCGAGTCAGTGAAGTCCATTCCGGCACGTCATTTGGTGCCAGTCTGTCACAACGGCAAATGTAAACACTCAGTTTCTCTTATATTAGTAGCAATCCTTCAGGCTACGTAAAGTTCCGGAACGTAACAAACAATATGTTTTCATTTGGTCATGAACTTGACAATAACAGTTCGCAGTTGTCTTAGTAAAATGCTAGTTCATACAGATTGACACTAAGAAACTGACTACTTTACGGGATATTTATAACTTACAAATATATGTAAGTACAACAACCCTGCACACGTTCGGTGCAAAATATAAACATCGGTTTGTTCTGCGTCAGCAAGATGTTTTTCAATGATAACCCTTGAACCACAGTAAGACCTGCTTATAACATTCGGCAAAAGTCTTTCGCAATTTCAGCATCTGAAAGTGTTTTTCTTTTAAAACTCCAGGCCTCGTTTAAGTTACAGCAGTCTCGCTCAATTCTTTATATTCGCGATGTAAGGAAATAATAGCAAAATAAGGGATGGGTGGACTAAGATCCAAGGCAAGGACAGTGGGGTACTTCTGTCGATGGGATTAAAGCGTTTGGTGTTCAACACATTACACAGACCAGATCCGATAAAGTTTATATTCTACTGGACACCAGAACTTCAGCCATGAGTGCATGAAAACATATCCTGTAGGTCCACCTCCCTATTGTTTGTTGTTAGTTCTATCATCGGAACTCTTTGCCATTTGCTAATGCTATTACCATCTTGCAAACAAGGCTCTGCTATTCCTTTCACTTTGGAAAATTTGCATGGGGAAAGACATGAAGTCACCGTAAATGATTTTCCTAAATTGAGCTCTTCATGCAAATTCAATCATTCACGTGAGTTCAAGTTCGCTCTCCAAACTAAAGTTTCGCTGCAGCTTAATAAGTGTATAACGTGTCTCTCACCTTTCGGTTCTCTGTAACAAAAGCATACAACTCTTGCAACTCACTGTCTGCAGCCTGTTTTCAAACGTCGAACTGTTCTTAGTGAATCAACTACCCCTACAGATCTCACGAGAATCATTAGATGAAGGTGTCTCGCTTCAGCCACATTATTTCGCAGTAAGGAAAATGCTTGTAGCATACCCCAGTGCAATACTGTCAACTATTTACACATTAATCACTGATACGCCTCGGTATTTGAGCCACCCAGATTGAAAACACTTTGCATGATTCTGCTCACTTTCATTCTACAGGGGTCGTCCAGCGGATCGCACCAGTCTGATTCGGAATCTAACGATTCAATCACTTCCCGTCTTGGAGGAAAAAGTCAAGTGTACTTTTGGATGCTATTGAGCCCACAGCTGGAACGTAGACAAAAAAACTTCACTAGCTTGGCCAAGAATAGAATACTAAATCCATCCGCAGTCAGTCGCTTTACAAACTGAGCATGGCCATATTGGTAAAAAAAGATTCTGGTTTTTTAAACTTCACTTTTCACAGTTTCACTCACGTGATGTAAAGGTAATATTGTCCTTGTGCACGCCATGAAAGCATGTGAGGAAATGGAGGTACAGCTCTACTCATTCTTAACATCGACAATGCAATTTTAATGGAAAATCAAAATACAAGGTGCAGTTCTACATCTAATGCGTATACACTCCCTTACAGTACTTAACCGAATGCTACAAATTCATTTCCAAAACTATCCGAAACTATACCCAACAAAAGCTCGAATCCTCTTCTGATACCAAAGAAGAAACGTATGGAATATGAAAATCTTATCTGTTTAGATTTCCCGTCCTATTCGAATTCCTCTCAATTTCCATTATTCTTCTTGGCTTATGTTTTAAAATACTGCCAATCTATATTTTTCAAAATCAGATACATCAAAATAACAGAATTTTAGTAACCTTAATTTTCTGCTTTGTGAACAACTTGTTCTTAAGAGAAATCAATCTGACGTTTTGTTTTGCATGTACAGCGATGGTGCTCTAAAGTCGCTTTACCGAGATTATAGTCACGTATCCGGGAAATGCTACTTCATGGACTGGACTCACCAGCAGAATATCTCCGTAACCATTGAACTTTGGATATAGGTGTTTTGGGTTATATCGGTATAGTTTGACCTAAGGAACACTCTCCCGAAGTTAGGTCCTTTCCTCCTGGGACACCCTGTATATGGTTAATATGGGCTTCACATCTCCTGAGCCCTGACACGCAAATGTATGCCAGAAGCTCTTTTAGTCCGCGTTTAAGACATCACGAGTCGCCATACCGTAGTTGGTCAGCATGGTGACTAGGCAATGGACTGGACGATCAGGGCTTCAAATCCCAGCAGGGTCAAGTTTTTTTCCTTCTTGAAAACATCCAGACCGGTTTTTGGGCCCACCCAGCTTCTTACTCAAAAGATACTGGGATTTTTACCCCGATTTAAAGCAACCGGGACATGAAGCTGACCACTCATCTCCACATAACGCCGAGGTTAAGAAAGAGTACAGCTATACCTCTGCTATCCCTGTACGACTTCATGAAAACAGCACTGATAAATTTGCCTTTTTTAAGGTTTTAAATTCCACAAGAACACTTTCCTTTACACGAAAAACGTAAACATGTTTCTTGCTGTACACGTCGTCAATTACATAACAAGTGGAAATGCCACAAGGCGAAATATTAGAAGACCTTCATGACCACTCAACCGAACCACGGCGATCAATTCACGTCAAAAATTCCCTATCGACAAAAGCGCCAATATTGCGCTCAAAATTATGTCTAGCCCCATCCTGCTGCCAGAGCACACTTTGTAAGTCCTGTGCTATTCAATCTCCAGTCTTGCTGTGCTTTGCAGGAGTTCCAGGTAACTTCTCTAATAGCACCTTACATAAAATAGAGCATAGTCACACCTTTTGTCCAACATTTGCCCAGACTGTCACTACTGGAACATGAAGCTGTTTCTCTTCGCGCACCCTACTTTGGTTTTATCACTTCGTTATCTCGGTAAAGCGACTTTTATGGCAAACTGTACGTGAGGTAGCACAAAAGATATTGAAGGTCGTGTGTAATAATGCAGTTGCAGACTATGAGTTGCATGAATTATAATGTATGCAAGTATGAACACTGGGTCCGCACAGCAGGAAGGGAATAACTTTCACAAAGCACATTCGACACAGCAGGAGTTTCTTCCTAAATAATTCGTCTAAATTCAATATGAATATGTCCCATAAGTTATACTAAATAGATTTTTAATACTGATTTAAGGTTTGTGAAATTTGCGAATCATTCGGCAGTATGAAGTTTGGAGTCTTCTGAAATACGACGCTGTGTATTTCCGCGTTCAGGTTAGAATAGCCTCTTGGCTTTTCTTGGCTTATTTAATGGTACTGTTTATGCTACAGAAGTTCAATGAAAAGAGGTGGCAATGTGGTAACAACTGTACCTTGCAGAAGACTTTGTAGTCCAGTTACAGTGCCCTATTTAAAACGTCCATAGTGAGATTTACCTGAACAAGCTGAGGAAAACCACAAAAACTGTCCGCAAGAATTTGCTCCGTGCCTTTAACTCAATTTCATTATTTCATATGGAAGGATTATCTTACGGTAAAGAACAAAGTATGTATTCTTGAGTGACTTCGACTTTACGATTAGGAGGCTGAAGTCTCGGGAACATGGGCAAATCAGCTCAACACGTCACATCCAAAAGTGAACAAGATAGGTAATGTACATGTATGTAACACTCGGGCGCGTTTGCTTAACCATTGTTGCAGTGGGAAAACAATAATTATTACATATTCTGAGTGTGTGTCTGTACCATTAGTTACCCAGCATACAAGACGCATGTGCCGTATTATATTGTCGTTTGTGGCCTCTCCCGCTCTCCTATATTTTTCCACATTATGTCATAAAGGCATTATTTAAAAAATAAAAGTTATTGCGCACAAAATGTGTGTTTTAATTTTCTCTACAACTCTTGTCTGAAACGTTTCTCATTCTATGAATAATTCTGTGAGATTTCATCATAACTGCACATACGTCTTCGTGTATTGTGCCCGTTATTCTTGTCAGATTTTAATAAATTTCTCGACAGAAGTTCGAAAAATACTAAAATATCAAATTTAATATAAGACCGTCTGGTGGAGCCGAGTTGTTCCATGCGGACGGACAGACAGACGGAAGGAAAGGTGTACACAGAGAGACATGACGAAGCTAATAGTCGCTTTTCGCATTTTGCCAAAGCGCCTACAAACGTAAGTCAGACACATCCGTCATCAGAAAACGCAACCTCCAACTGTAATGTCAGAGACGATAACATATGAGGTAGCCACAAAATGAAAGGCATAAATAAGATAACGGAAAAGGCAGTAGAAAACGAGGTACATATATCTTAAAAGGTTCTATTCTGAATTATAAAATATCAGGTGTTCGAGCCTTATTTCTGGTTCTGAAGTTATTCGACAACCGACTAATACAGGTAGAAGCAAAGCCGTTTGAATGCAAGATTCATTCTTGGTTTAAATACCGACACAAAACTACAGAAATTGTGTAACTTTGAATAATAGAATGATTGTAACCGAAAATGACATGGAAGGACACAATTGTGACCTAATAATTTAACCTACTATAGACAGACAGAAATCAAGAAAATCCTCATCACGTGGTATATACAACCTTCAGTGGGTTGGAATAGAATTAATGAGTGTAGCGACCCACTACAGGCTAAACGGTTCAGGGATCGAATCCCGGTTGGGCGACATTGTCCTGAGAGGGATAAGAATTTCATAGGTTTGACTTCCTCCGTATCCTATAATAGCTAAGGATATTTCCTTCGGTCGTTCCCGAACGTAACTCGTGAAGCCTACCTTCGCTTTAAAAGTTCGTGCATACTCCATAATGTTTTCACCGACTGCGACAAATTAAAATTAGAAATTAAAGTGGATTTCAGCTGCATAATGCGCGTAACAAGTTTCGTGAAAATTGATTAGCTGGTTCACAAGCCATAATGGAGGACACAGACACACACAGAATTGTAATCTCTTATGTCAACTTATTTCATTCAAGGAAGGAAAATACGTTAAAATGCAAGATTACGTGAAATGTTAGAACTGCGATAAGCATGGAAGTCAAACATGGACCAAGTGGTCCATACGATAATCTATAGTATATTCACAATTTGATATCAGACAGACGCACAGAAAAAAAAACGGCATTTTTAATTTCGGTAGATTCGTACTGGCGTATAGAGTACTAATATGGACCACATAGTTGCAGTTGGCAGGGTGACGAGTGAATGAGAATGAAAAACAAGTGAAATGGAGATATCGTGGTTTAATATATGCGAGGATTACAACAAACACATTCTTTGGAAATATGGTCCATGTTGGCATTCCGTGGTCGAAAATAACACAGGACAGATGCCAGTACTGAATATGTGTGAAACTGGTAATGAAAATTCGAATGCAGTAAATTTCTAACAAGTTATTAACTACCAAATTTGCAAGGAGAACTCTGCTCCAGGAATAATTTCCAAAGAGTGCGTTTACTGTAAGGAGAATTAGCTTGGCACTTGTCAAGGAAACGTTACATAACCGTATTGACTTACGATTGCAAACTCTTGAAACGTTAGACGCTTCGTAAACGTCACGATGTAGACTGTGACCCTGACGAACTGAGGAGTAAATTTATCAAAACGGTCGTATGTAACGCAAGACGAGGGAAATACATACCCAGTGAAGTTGTTTAAGCAGTCCACAGTGTACGTTTGTGTTGCCGGCTACAGGGTGTGTCCATAAGCGCAATGATGCGACAAGTTTTCGTTTTAGTGGCTGTTGCACATTTTTATTATGGAATATATTACGATTTATCCTACGTAAAATTTCCCCCTGCGTTAAGCATGGGTGGTTTTTTCGACTCAATAAGTAGATTCAAGTACCTTACATTCTGGAATATGGTAAGAATTTGTGATTATAACTTGCAATAATATTCTATAAATATGCTGAATTATAAATAATTAAGCTAATACTGGAATTGGAGGCCTAGTTAAAAACTTCTCGTTATTACTATACAGTACGCTTAAACATAAGATGAGACAACTCTACAACCATGAAGTTCTCAGCCGGAGTGAACATGTAGACAGTGTAGCATCGCCATTTTCAGATATTAATTACACGTAAACAGAGGGATCGGGAGAAGTCTGATGGGTGTCTTCGCAGGGCACAAATAACTGACCATCAGTTAACTTAACCATAAACTTGCCCGAGCAATGTATGACATTGACTTAATTGCATACTACACAATTTTCATTATACCGCTCCTACTTTGTAAAAAGAGGACAACCCATAAAATACCAATTTTGTAGAAGGAAGACGGTGTTTCCGTTTTACATATTACAAATGCTTTGAGAAATGGATTATCCCCAACCCATCTTGGTAATTCTCGAAGATGCAGTTTTCATCTTTCTACATACCTTAGAGGACCACTAGTTAAATGATTCGCTACTCATAACTCAATTTAGCTCAAAGTGGCAGTTAGCCCCTTTTTAGAAAACAGGGGTGATATGATGATACGTCAACGCTAATCTAATCTAGGCCGACCAGCTTTTACAAGCACATTTACACATCAAAATTCTGCAAATCGCTTACTTTAACGTGTAAGAAGTACTCAACACTGTCCGTAGTTTTCACTCGCATTTAACTGTGATAAGTCCCATTTTCTAACCGTTCTACACACACCATTATGTCGTTAAAAGAAAGCAATTTTATAAGCGAATTACAAATGCACTGCCGATAGACGTGCCTTCTTGTCTGCATTTTTATCGTCCATTATACTTTGTACACAGCTCATTCTCTTTGTTAGATTTAACCATTCAACATTCCTCATTTATGAACCGTTCCTCATACTATTATGCCTTCGTCAAAGAAGCAAGTCTGGCATTTTACTTGAATGTACGAATGTTATCAAAATTCGCCCCTTCCTGTCTGCCTTGCTTTCATCACGCAACTTCACAGTACTCGCCCTACTACATCGACATCATAGCCGGTCACAGAACGCCGTACCGCATTAGCGGCATTTCCAAATTGTTATACCACCGGTGTAACTTGTTTTCCTGCTTCGCACTTCCTTTTGTCTGTCATTCGTACAGCGCATCGAACATGTTAAACTTACCGCCATTTTTATGTAGCATAACCAATATAGCAATCATAAAACTCAATTTCTAATATTGAAGTCGGCTTCTGTTAGGAAAACTGGTATATGGGAATGGAGTGTACAGACATGCCGAAATATGCTAATTGTTTTAAACTACCATATTCATGGATGTGCTTGTGTGTTTGGTATCATCTATAACCTTTCGTAATCAATTATTTTCATACACAATATTGGCCTGCCTTTGTACGGACAACTGCGCTTCGCTGCTGGCTATTATCTGAGCCTTTGCAGCGGACAGTTTCAGGGTTGGAAGTAGACCTTGGACGTGAGACTATTGAGAAAGTTGATGTGAAAATAGTCTGCAGACAAGCCACTTACTTTTTCCTTTTCCTTTCCTGTTTCTGTCACGAATACCAACCATACAAACACGCTCAGCAGGAACTGGTGGCAGTGGGCAAACAAAATGTCGATCGAACAGCAAGGGAATGAAAGGCGGAACAGTAGAGGACCGTACAATATCATACGAGTTTTAATACATGTTGTCGGATGTCTTCAGTTTTCGTATAGCGTCTATTATGATTGGAATTACGTAGTTATTCCTCTTTCAGCTAGTACGATGGGCTCTGGATACGGGGGGAAGTTGAAATTCCTAACATATTGGGATGCGGTTAGTTTGCAGTGAACTATGCAACATTTGTGTAGAGTACAATAATGTAACAAACGCGTCAGTGTTATTCTCACATATGACGTTTTTTGCGTGATGTGCAGTATCAGTATCAGTATAAAAATATAACGATTTGGACAAGCGACACACGCACAGAAAGGTTAAGTAATCAAACCTTTAGGGTATCGTCATATTTAATGCTGATTTACTTTGCAGATTCTACAGTCAGTCTACTTTACCATCTGTCTCTTAAATGATGCTGTTGGAAGTAATGAGATAAGTATTAAAGACAAGCCCCTTATTCACAAGATTAAGGATTTCATGTATGCATCTGTTGCATTTCCTGTGGCAATGGTGAGTGGATATTACATTAAATATAAGTATCTGTGATCTTTATTTGATGAATACAAACAGTAAGGATGTCTTGTGTTTCAGTTTGTTGGTGTAACTTTCTGGGCTCTCATGGCAGTTGACCGAGAACTTGTGTTCCCAAAAGCTTTGGATCCATTTTTCCCATCTTGGCTAAATCATGTAATGCACACTAATATCATGATCTTCACATTACTTGAAATGGTCACATCTTTCCATTTATATCCGAAACGTTCCAAAGGACTCACGGGACTTCTGGTGTTCATGGCAATTTACCTTGCCTGGTAAGTTTCAACACTGGTAGGAAGTATGTGATGTTTAAAATTTCAACCACCAATTCAGGATAAAGATAGGTATGCAATGCAACATTTGCTGGTTTAGAATAGTGTTGGGTCTAGTAACGAGAAAAGCCCTGGTGTAGTGATGCAATTCTCTGTGGAGTCTAAGTAAAATCAAATTTGGTGAAAGCAGAGGCAGGTTTTGGTATGGCGGGAGTGGGTTGATTCTCCATCACGTATGTCCAAAAAAATAATGTAGCTAATCTCCTTGTCCAGTTTTATCGCATAGTAATATTTATGGGCTTATGTTATATGATATAGAATGAGACATCAGTCTGAAATTTGTTAACTTGACCATGTGATCATTCTGTATATCATGTGGTGGGAGTGAAGCTTAGAATGTGTGACCATGATTTTGTATATAGGCAGACTCATCCAGCATTAAATTGTTATAGAAAACATTTCTGCATCCTTACTAATAGGTTCACAGTTTTTTCTACTATTTGTTTGAAATGTAGTTTGTTGTATATAATTAGCAATAATATTCAGTCAAACACAACAAACATATGGTATGTTATTTATTAACTAATAGTTTGTTGTGGAGCTATAATTATCTAGTCCCTCTTATTCTGTTTGTTATCAGATTATGTGTAAAATTTATTTTTGTGCTGCACCTGTGTATATACTTGTAAGGTTTATAATATGAATGCATGGCTTGTTTCAGGGTTCATGTGATTTTCTTAAAGTCTGGTTTTTGGGTGTATCCAGTGCTTGATGTTCTTAATTGGTGGCAACGAATCATTTTCTTTTTAAGCTGTCTATTTCTGCAAGCAAGCTTGTACTTTGTTGGAGAAACTCTTAATAAAGCAAAATGGGGTAAGACAAATATTTGAGATTATTTAACGCATTTGGTCTGGAAAAATAAATTTACACTATTTAGGGCCATAAAGCAATCACATATTTGATTCATCATGTATTATAATATTAATTTTCATAGCATTCATGTTAGAATTGCAGATGCACATATTTCCTGTACTTGATTTCACTGATTACAAAATCCTTATTCACTTACACTGAATTGGCGACAAAGATCATATTTATCATTTTTTATTGTATTGTATTTTTATAGTTTTCTTATTCAGGTCCTATATCCAGCCTGATGATGGCTACACATGTATAGCCAAAACATGTAGCTGTTTTTACAAGTATGATAAACATTGTTCATGGACTGTAATCCTTCTTTTCCTCATACATCATATTTATCACTTATCATGATCATGTCATCACAATATGTACCATCCTGTGTGCATTCCTTTCACCATGAATCTCATATATTTCAGTCTGTACTATACCAGGTCTGCCAACACACAGTCACAGATCCAAATATACATAAAAAAACACAAATTTAAACAAAGTTTAGGCTTTCAGCTTTCATATTAGTGACAGACTGTATTCTGCCATGTCTGGGCTGTCATATTACTTCAGCACACCAGCCACTTAAAACCATGCCCACTGACTGCAACCTGCATTCAGTATGGCTGCCATCACCACACATGTGAAAACATACCACTGCACAAATGAAAGTACACATATTGATTACAACTTCCTTGCAAAACTTGTTATTCTCTGCAGAAATACAAGTAACATTATGTAAAAATCATGGTGAATTTTATAGTTCTAACAGCATAGTATTACAAGGGATATAAGTGGTCCCCTGTTTTGTGTTAGTGTCATGCAATTAATATCATATATGTAACTTGAAACTAAAGACAGACACACTTTGTTCAAAGTGCTTATCGGTTACAAAAGACAGCCCAGTGGACAAAACGCTCAAATCTCATAATTTAGACATCCATTATTCTGTTTCACTTAAAAGAACTCACATTATACATCACATACTTTGTTTATAGGTGTAAAATACATATATTTGAAGAATATCTGCCATCTTTGGCAATGTTTAATTTTACACAAGTGTCAGTCAGTACTGGTCTTATGTCAGTTCCTCTGTTTCACAAGTTTATCACACATCACTGTCATGTATGTAATATTTACACTAACATGCTTTGGGTAGGTATTATTTAGAAAGGAGAAAGGATGAAATTAACATTACACTCCATGTCTCATGTATATCTAAGAGTTCAAATTGCTGGTATCAAAAATGGCATTGTACACAATCATCAGCCAGTTCCATCCCTCACATTGGATTTCCTGTAACCTGGTAAAGTTTGTTAACTCATTAACAGGGCATGTATACAGGACTCATAATATGCTTGTTGCAAACTTTTTTGCTTTATTCATTGCAGGGAAAGTGCAAAAGCAGTTGGAGGGAGCCAGAATTCACAAGAAAATAAAGTAACTGCACATGATGTGTAGTGCAGGAATGCTAATTATGGTCTGTGAAGGATGGAATAGAGTAGAGAAATTGGCTTTATTTAACATGCCTTAAAAGGAATTTCATTCTTGTTGTTAATTTACTGTTACATTAGAATGTTAAATGCAGTTTGGCTATTATGTATAGTCACTACATAAGTTATTTTATGTTATGACAACGTAGAAAACATAGAACAGGTCAGTAGTGAATGAAAATGGATGTATATAATGTGGTTACCAAAGGTAGTTTTTATATGTTACTGTTTTTCAAGGTACTGAAGCAGGATACTTTGGGAGTGTTTTAGCAGCACTCTAGCTAAAACATTATTGTGGAAGTTAATATTAGTTCAGTATACATTATGTATGTGTAACTTAATGCAGACATAACATTAATAATCAAAAGTTACTACAATACAAAGAAACTTGGGCTTCTACCTAATTACAGTTATAGTTGATACTGAACTTAAATGTATCGATCCTTTTTCTGAAAAAGCACCAAATCAAAACACTAGACACTGTGTTGTCTGTCCATTATTATAGTGAAATAATGTAGTAATTCATTTGCTGTAAATTCCAATAGCAATAATGCAGTACCTTATTTCCTATGTGACTTAAAGCATAAAGGCGGTTGACCATGAACTTCAACATGGAATGTGATGAAATGTCACTAACATGGTCGTATACGTACCTTTATTGTAGATTAGTATGATAAAGCTTGAAATATGTAGGTGCATAAAGAAATAGGAGCTTGCATATTAAAGAAATCATTCCATATGCACTGTTGATATACACATTTATAGGCAGTTGTAACAGGTTAGGGAACTTTATCTTACATGATTTGAAAGATAATGATCTTGTCATGAACTGGCTGAGCTATAGTCTGGACAAATATGTCTAGGTGTTAGTAACACAGTGATGATGCAGTGTCTTAATATACTATGGTTAGGACATACGATATTCAGGTTAGACTGCAATAAATCTTGTTGCATCCTAATAGCAGCTGAATGTGCAAATTTTTATATTAACATAAAAGAATCTCTTAAAATGGTGTTTGAATCTCCATGAAGGACCTTTTACAAATCTTTATGTACCCACCAGTACAGGGTGGTTACAAATTACTGGACATTTGAGGGGCCTGCAGGCCTACATTCTACTCAACACATCTGGAAAACTTTCTTCATACAAAGCAGTTGGCCAAAATTAAAGTTTTTTTTTCCTTCCCATGTGTTCATAATTTTTCTGTTAGTGGTGTGATGATCAGATAAACAGCACTGCATACAAAAATGTAATTTACTACAAAAGAGTATCCCATGTCCAATTTTGTCACATGTGGTTACAGGATGCTCAGTGTGGTCTTCTTTGTTAATACAACTCAACACACGTCCCATGTGTAGGCCATTTTCTACACTAGTCATAGCATATTCTGGTCTTATATATAATTACAGCTTTCTGGATTCAGTCTTGAGTGCCTCTGTTGACTAGCAGAAGAATTATGAACTTACACTTATGCACAACACTTGAATACTGGGAACCTGCTCTGTAGTAAGAAGTTTTTTGTACATATTCTTAGTAGAAAATTACAAGCCCTCCAAATCATTGGCAGATCTGTAGCCATCCCTTATATAAAGGCTCAAGGCACATGCTCATGACAGGTATCAGAATGATTGAGGACTTATGTATTTCTGTATGTGTGGGTTTAAAAACTGATGGAATGCATTTCCCAGATACCAAAATAAATTGCAACGGACTTACAGAATGCCAAAGGAGACACATTGAAACTTTTAACAATTTGATCAAAGTCTGTTAAAGTGTATAAAGTAAAATATATCTGTAGGATTGCTATTTTAATATTGACTGCTGAAGAAATGCTGTGATATAGTTAAGATTAAAGTATCTCACATCAACAAACCTAATTTCTATCAGAAATCACTGATAGTTCTGCTCCCAAAATTTACAAAATGTGAAACCTTAAGGTCTGGTGCCCTAATTATGCTGTTGTATTCTCAGCCTCAGCATGAGACTGTAATCTGCCAATTGAAATATTTAATTAAACCTATCTAGACTGTTTACTGGTTTTGTGCATAGTGTATTAGATGCAGTTTTTAGAGGATAGACCAAATATGCAATTTGTGTATTGCATTCATGAAGAATCATGCATGTATGAAGCATCTCACCAAGTACCTTGTACTGATTACTTTTTAGCGGCTCATCGATTTGATTTTCCAGATCAGCCATATCAATATTTGGTTAACAGTGGTAATGATTCTGGTTTGTTTTTGAAACATTATAAGAGGTCCTAAATAAATATGCAATAAAGACATGCAAAAAAGTTCCACAAATTTTGTAGGTACAACAGTCTTGATATACTAGTCTTTAAGTCTTACATATGTTTTGAAATCAAAATACCATCATTTAGCATTTCTTTTCCATTTAAAATAACCCTGAAACTAGTCTCTTGGGTGTCAGAATCTGAACAAGTTACGTCTGTGTGAATGCCATACAACCTGGGATCCCTTGCAATTGACGGAAATTTATTCACAAGTTAAGTATATTATTGAGACATGCATGATTTTCTTATAAACACCTGATTCAGTTCTCATATAAGGTGGGTGTTTATGTGGATCTGCTTAAGTCCTTGTACAACAAATGCTTTCTTGCCCAATTAATACAGAAATATGTAACATTTTGGTTGTGTACACCAAGGTCATCACTATAGTCTGCTAGCATAACAAAAGCAGTATTGCACTGTAGATGAGAACTACCCAAAAACTGTTCAATGCAGGCAAAAGAAACCTACCCCTCACATCAGCAGGCTGCAAAGATTGACAGTGCAGTAGCTTTGACAAGCCCTGAGCCTATACATATTATAATAGCTTTAGCACTGCTCAACAAATTGTTGAACAGGTAATATGCAGTGAGCCTATGCCTATGTGAAAAGTGGCAAGATTCTGGCAGAAGTTTTAGGATACTGTAGTTCCAACCAGAGGTACTATTCATACAATAATGAATAAATTAAAACAGACATGTTATTGGGGGGGGGACACCAAATCATGATGCTGAGTGCTCACTGAATACAAATTAGGTCCAAATCATGATGCTGAGTGCTCACTGAATACAAATTAGGTGAAGTTACTAATGACACTGCTGGGCTTTAAACATTTTACTCCAAAATCTTCAGACTCCGTGCACAGGAAACTGAGGTTTCAACAATGTCAGAACAAGCTGTCACAGAACTGAACCGGAATATCAAATGTTTGTTTTTATTATCAAATGAACACTATGTAGATGTTGTATATTTGGTCTATTTAACAGTACTACATGTTTCAGCTGTCCTGACAGCCATCATCAGGTAGGACACTGATACAAAGAAAGAGTAAAGGGGAGAGGCCTCGCTTCACCTTACAGTGGGATATAATAGCAGTAGTCAGGTGTCACATCGTGTTTAAGCTTCTTTCATGGTAGCAGTTGAACGATTCATTGGAGCTATATTGAAAATAAATTGTAATGTGTATAGACTCTTGGTTTGAACCCTGCAACCAGTCCAAATTTGTTCAGCCAGAAGTCGACACAAATAATGTCTGTCTCCATTCTGCCCACATGGCAAAACATTATCCTCGAATCAAGAGATACAATGAAACTTTGTAAAAACATGTCTTCTTGCAGTGCAAAGGAAGTTCTGAAAGGTGAAGAAAACAGAACTGTCTTACTGCCTATTAATAGAAGCTTTAAGATTTGATAAGCAATTAACTTATTGTATTTGCTTTGAAATCCTTTAAATATTTTGATATTCATTGCTCTCTTCAAGAATCGCCTGTTTATACCATACCAACCCCAGGGTATGTATTCAGCCAGTTGTACAACTTATAATAATTTTGAACAGCGCATTTATATACTGTACTTCCAATAGGCCTACTTTATATATTTTTTATATTGGAGCTATCCATTTTTTTTTATTTTGTATTCACAATGTTTTGACTTCAGGGAAGAATCTCCTAATTACAGATCTTGGTTGCCTATAAAATATCTCCAAATATGGTCGCATGTTCATCTGTAGAGCATATCACAGATAGTGACATTGCAGCCTATTCCGATAAGTTGTCGTATGCAATGTAGTCACAAGAAATTAAGCATGAAAAATGAAAATAAAAGCCACTACTGGATGGATTTCTGTTGCAATGTAATATATTTTGTACTTCACAATATACTCAATAGCCTTGTTACTTAATGTGGGTGGCCAATTCTTCTGTAGAGTATATTAGACAGTAAGAGTGAGGCCTATTAGCCACAAGAAATTATGAAAAGTGAAAATAAAAGCCAACATGGATTTTTGTTGCAGTGTTATATATTTTGTACTTTACAATATACTTAGTTCCTTTGTTACTTAATGTGTGATGAAAATGTGTAAGAAATCAATAAAAGGTTTCATGTCAATCCTGTTATCTTTCATTTACACACACATATCCTTCAGTACATAAAATCATGTGATCATGACCTCACATCAACAGCACACTCCATAACTAAATCATGAAGACCCTCATCATTAAAACAGTTATCGGAGTGTCAGTTTTTCAGTAGAGTGAGCCTTTCTGGATACAGTAAAACATTAACAGGTCAAAATCATCTTTGTATTGGAATAGACATTATTATCAAGTATGTGGCACAATAATTCCAGAGCTATATGCATATGACACTTTTGCTATCGGACAAAACTGGAACAAGCACTGTGGACTTTCAATGAGAAGACAAGGCTGATGACAATGTTCCCTTCCACAGCAAAAGGTAAATATGAACCAGCAAGGGGTATGGCATTTAAAACAATTTCTTCTTCCTTGATGTATTTAGTTCTGTCATCTCCCAACTGTTTATGGAAGATGAAAAGAATGTAATAAAAATAATGCAAACCTACAAGTGATATAAAATACTGAGAGAAATGAACAGTTTCCATTCTTAAAATAATAACTGACTCAGGTATTATGTACAAATAAACAACAAATTTATTGTCTTTGTGAAAATTCAGTTTCTGACATTTAATCGATTGATGGTATATAAGTATAAGGGAACAAACATGCAGTTTTTCCTACCTCTGAAAATGCAGATTCAGTTATGTAATTCAGTATACTGTATTGATGTTATGAGCTGTGATTTAGGGGGTATAGTATGTTGCTTCTACCTTCCACGCCTTTACAAAACCATCATCGTACTCTTCCAAACTGCAACGACTAACATGCTGGCTAGCTGGCTGGGTAAGCAACAAAACTTGCAATTCAAGTGATAAGCCACCAAGTTAATTACATCACCTGCCAGCTGCTTCAATGTCACGCACTGTCTTGTGAAGCACGGTTCACATGACAGCATTTACAAGATTGAAAAAATACCCATAACTCCGTAACTGCCAAAAATCAGACACAGGTCAATATGAACTGTTTTGATCACAAAGACCTAGGAAATTATGTAGTGATGTCCACAAGTCATGGATCACCCTGTATGTTAGGGGTTTATATACTACAAAAATGTGGCTTGTCAAAATGATATACATTAGAGAGGCTGTCCCTCTAAGAATTTTATAATGAGCACTAGCTGTGCACTGTGTAAGATGAAGAACAATGAGAAAGCGAGCTGGAAGAGATACTGAGTTTGCATAGGCATGGAATTACTGTTTTCTGCACTGAACTGAACAGTACAAGAGAATGAGTTTTAATGTTTCATTCCTGAATAGGGTGAAATAAGCATGGGGAAATATATACAGGGGAGACATACTGGAGACTTCTGTAACTCAGTAAGATTTAAATTCAAACTACAAGAAGATTATACTGACATTTTCAAAAATGGCAAAGCACACAGTGTGCAAATACTTAGCAATTATTTGACCATATGGAAATAATACCAGCCTGCAAATGTACAGATATTTCACGTACATTAAAATCTTGACATTTTCCAGTAAAGTGATTATCCAGCACCATTCTTTATTTAGATGTGTTATTTAACAACACTGTTAACTTACTGGATCATATAGCATCAGTGACAGGCAAATGAACGAGCATGGAGTACTGGGGGAATAATAGTGACAAGGAAAAACTAAATTACTTGAGAAAAACATGTCTCAGTGCCACCTGCCCACCATACATCCCGCATGGACTTGCCTGGAATTGGATCATACTAGATGAGGAGTACACACAGTAGACATTAGAGCAACAACATCGTATAAAGAGAAACAACCTTTGATTAGACACAGAAATTTTCCTGGAATATATTTTGGGCTATTCTAACACAAGATGTTCAAAATTAACTTCACTCTTCTTACATCACTATTGGCACAAATTGTTACTCTAATGAACAAAAAAAGTGGAATACAAATATCAGCACAATACAGACAGGTCAACCAATGTTCAGTAAGAGCATTCACATTTTTTTCTCTTTATCATGTTCTGAACAGCTATGGGGTACACTCATCACCTTAGCTAATGGGTACCAATGGCTCTCTATCCAGTAGCAAATTGAATTTCATTCAGTGTAGTACCTTCTGACTGCCAGTTTTCCGTCCAAAAATATAGAGATTAAGATACACAAAACTATTAAATTTTGCCTGCTGTGTTATATGGGTGTGGAATTTTGTATCTCACACTGAAGGATGAATGTAGGCTGAGGGTGTTCAAGAACAGGGTAGTGGGGAAGAAATTTTGGCCTAAGAGGGACAAGGCAACAGTGGAGTTGAGAAGACTATATAAAAACACTATTCGGCGATCAAATCAAATATAATGGGATGGGCAGGGCATGAGGCATGTATGGGAGACAGGAGAGGTTCATACAAGGTTTTTATGGGGAGACCTGGGGGAAAGATACCACTTGAAACATTCGGGCATAGATGGGAGGTTAATATTACAATGGATCTTCATGAAGATGGATGGTGGGCATGGACTAGATTGATCTGTCTCAGGACAAGGACAGGTGGTGGACTCTTATGAGTGTAGTAATATACCTTTGGGTCCCATATAATGCAGGGAATTTGAATAGCTGAGGACCTGTTAGCTTCTCAGGAAGGCCTCCAATCCATGGAGTTGGGTAGTTAGTTAGTTAGTTACTCAGTCCATCAGTCAGACAGTCAGCAGTCAGTCAGTTAGCAAAACTGAATTTAAAAGACATTTTTGTAGAGGACAAGAATGTTGTAATTAAAGAAACTGGTAATTGACATAAACAGGGTGTCAAGTAGTGAAAGTATCTGTGAGAGCAGCAAGCTCTTGTCATCAGTCAGTAGAAGATTTGCAGTCCAAAGTTACAAACTTCTGTGTGTCCACGTCTAAATGTATGGCAAGTTATATTCATGATTTAGATATTCATGAACCAATTGTGCACAGACTTTCATGTGGTTAAGCACACACATGGTGTTTCAGTCCAGATTGTATGTAATTCAAATTATGATACATCTGGTTTCAGAACCAGAGGATTCAGCACCACTAACAGCTACAAAGTAGTAACAGGAGTGGGGCAAAAATCGAGTACTTTGGTGCTCTGCAGTGTCAAAGGATTTTTGCTGTATCAGCCCCTGATGATAAGGGTCATAACAGATTTTGGCGGAATGATGACAGTGAGGCAAACACCAAAATATTAGGGATAGAAAACTGGCCCCCATGCCAGTTCGTCCATCACAAATCCCACAACTATCCTGGTAATGAACCCAGGTCTCCATATTCAGAAACTGATGACTAACCATGGAGTTTCATCATGTGCTTAATTATATAACAAAGACAAATATGTACCTTTACGACAGCACACATTAATATGTTGTAACAACGCAATCTGAAAGCTGAAATCTTCATTTAAAGCAGGGTACACAGCTGCCTGAAAACTGCTGTTGCTTGTAATGTGTATCTGCCAATGTATACATGTTTAAATAAATATCACAACTGCACACAAACATCACAGCAAAACTGGTCTCCACTGAAGTTCAATGCTTCTGTCATCTGCACTTTTACTTCTCATAACATCCTTGCCTTGAGCACTCTTCTTCCTCTCTGGTCTGACTGGAGGTCCCACTTGATTTATTGCTGTAAGTTCTTTCACCAACTGTTGTGCGTTGTAACTATAGTTCAGTCCCTTACTGCTTGGACTTGATGAAATATAACCAGTCATCTTATTCATATGTGGTGAATGACTCCTCTCAGTATGCCTTTGTGGCCTTGAAGGAAGCAGTAAGGATCGAGATGGAGTTGGAGATACCTGGGTACTTTGGCTTGTACATGCTTTTAATGGCAGTCGTAAAGCATGTGTTGCATTTCCTTCCTGCATTTCAATACTACCTATAGACAGTGAAGTCTGAGTCCCAATATTACAAACCTTTGCTGATTTCTTATCATCACTGTTGGTCTGGTTGCAGGGTGCAACTGTTATCGTGCGAATTTTACCAGTTCCAAAACTGTGAGGACTGCCAACTGATATGCCGGAATGAGAGGATAAAATGGCTAGCCGAGACAGCTCAGGGCAAAATGAAGTTGACCCATCTGAAACACCTGCAGCATCCACCGGCGGAATGAAATTTAGTTTATGTGGCGGTTCATCATCAGATTCTTCAGTAAGATACAATTTTACCTCATCTGGTATGCTCCTGTTCCTAAAATCTGTAGTTCTAATTCCACGCCCATTGCTATCCACTGTTGTACCCTGACAGCGCAATTCACTACTTGGTTTCCTGTAACAGTCACCAACATTCCTAGTATCACTTGTACTGATGGCTTTATCATGGCACATTTCTGCAATGTCATTCATTTCAATGCTTCTGCTCTTTCTCTCAGTATTCAAGTCATCCCTCCTGCTGTTACATTGCTCTACATCCACATCCACTGACATTCCTACCCTCTCCTCATTCTCTGCCACTGACTTTTCACTGCCATCTCCTTCACTTCTGTTGACATCTTCTAACTCCATCTCATTAGCATCTCCATGCAAGAAGACATCAAATATTTTTGGTGGTCCAGGGATCTTTTCATTCCTATTTTGCTCTTCATCACTCATATCAAGACTCTGAATTGGCACAGCAAATGGCAAACTAACTTTTGAACTGCTTAGTCCTGCATTACCAACTCTCCTCTTCTTTAAATTGGGAACTAATGATGGGATATTTGGGTTGACTAAACTCAGAGCTGACAAAATCTGTAATAACAAAAAAAAATAATACAGAAATATACAAGTCACTTGTGTACACCAATGAAGTGCATACACAAATACACATATGCAGAGGCATGTGCACAGGCAAGAACATATGCATGCATACATATGCACGCATGCACATACAGTCTCCTGAATGCAAACACCCTAAAAATTATAAAATTATTTTTCTTCAAATGTTAACACTTGTTACCTTTTACATCATGTCTATTTTCAAGTCAAGTTATTTTAACCACTGAACTGTTGGCAAATTGATTTGCTGTTTATCCAGGGTACGGGCAGGTCATGATAGTGACAATCAACAATATAGCAGTTTTATATTGTGAACTTCCACAATTACGTAGCAACATGAGTACACAATGCATATGAATTACTGAGTACCATGCTATCGCAGTGTGATTAAAGGTCCCTGTTCTTACAAATGCTCCTTTGTATCTTATTCACAGATGTTTACTCTTACAGATGGCTTAATAGAACAAAATGCCATTTTTGCATATTTCTTTATTATTTGCATAACTTCAACCCCCTTTCCATTACACATTTTTAATATTCAACAGGCATGGGAAAATGGGAAAATCTAGAGTATTACATACGCATACACAGAATTTCAGTCCTCACACAGCAAACCATTTTTACCGTTACACACGTACGCCAAGTGACAGTGACTGCCAAAAGCAATCTGTCATTACGCAGCACATTAGAGGCACCAATGCTTCCATCCCCGCAGCCTCAACAGGAAATTCCTGGTGGCAGCAACACTTAATTCTACACAGAGGACAATACTGTGCCCATGAAGACAAGAAAATATGAACTCAACAGCGGCAGTGTTAGTGTCACTGGTAACTGAGTGGCTGGAATCAGCACTTACTTGTTAGCCTTCTCTTGTTACAAATTGACCTTAGATGGCCTCAGTGTATTTGTCAAATTTTATTCACTTGAACAAAGATTGGTCACTGCAGTATTTCTGCATAGCATTAAGTCATGGAAAAAATACAGTTGAGTAAAATTTTGTAAAAAGTACTAATTTTCAACACTGTCTTTAAAAGAACAAAACACAAAAGAATGGAATATTTTCAAATTATAGATTCAGTGCCTGATGAAAAGAAAACCTGTATTTCTCTTATGTGAGACACAGTACAAACATAATCTGCCAAAATTAGAGACAATGGTGTCACAAAAATTCCCAAGCAGCTAACGATGTTTCCTTTAGATGACCTTACAGTGCAGTGAGTGAATGCAAAATCACAGGGCCTGTTTTTTTCAAAAAAACATATCCTGCCCATTAGATTAAATTGATCCTGGTATCATTATTCACAGAAATTGTTTGTAATGCAACAGCCTGACTCAGGTTGTGATATCTAGATCACACACCAATACACACACACACATAGAAGGACTCCTCTGAATGAGTGATCAGCTTGCTGCAAAGGCAGCTAGCTACACAACAAACAACCAACACAAGAGACAAACATCCGTGTCTTCAGTGGAATTTGAAACCATGATCCCAGGAATCGAGCGGCCACAGTCCTATGCCTTAGACCACACAGCATTCAGGGAATCAGCCAACCAAAAGAAGTATAGCAATCCACTTTAAGTGGAATAAATGAAGGGCAATTTTCAGTGGGAAGCTCTTACTATTTCAAGACAAAAGCTTTGTTTCACATCAATAAATATTTTCAGCAGGTGCAAGGCCTGCTCAGAAGCTGGAGGTCATCAATTCATGACTCTGCTATGATATAAGGTTAAGCAGAACTGCTGGAGAAAAACAGAGTCAGAATCACAGTGGATGCAGGTTTCGTAGGTGATAATGCTCCAGTAACAGCTGACACGTTCAAAGACACAGTAAGACTTATTGGTATTGTACAGGCTAAGGTGATGAGGGCCAAGAATTGTGTTTCCTCGTTATTTTATTAAAGTGGGTTGGATGAGAAATTGAGCAAACGAAAGCATGTACAATTTTCACACAGGCTGATGTAATC
>Ga0123357_10000921_pt1 | contig 29858 bp, 26 predicted proteins | sample TergutEmb28metaG_FD_89873 | JGI IMG/M metagenome (GOLD analysis project Ga0123357, IMG submission 89873) | Embiratermes neotenicus P4 segment gut microbial communities from Petit-Saut dam, French Guiana - Emb289 P4 | ecosystem: Host-associated > Arthropoda: Insects > Digestive system > Gut ...
ATTTTTATTTTCTCTTCTGAGGTATACCGTTTCCTTTTCCTACCCATTATTTCCTCCTGGGTCTCTGGTATACCACTTTATAAGCTATGCTCTATTTCGGCAAGTTCAACTTAGGCGCGACAGGAGCAATGGAGTGCTTGGAGATTTTTTAAGATACTTTAACAGATTTGATTTCAATTAAAGGCTAACTACGTGTAACTTTTTGAGATCAAAAAAATGATGCGTAGTGAGCCATGTCTGAAAGTAGCTGTCAAAGACATAACACATAACTGTCAAATTAAATGGCAATAGATATTAATTGCCGCGAACAAACCCAGTAATCTGCTCCAGCATGGCATCGTAAGTGTCCACACACGGAATATGGGAATATTCATTGCGGATGGACTGCGGGGCGCGGAATAAACAGCCGCCGTCGGCTTCTGCTATCATTGCCAGATCGTTGAATGAGTCTCCTGCGGCAAATACTGTAAGGTTAAGCGACTTAAAGGCTTTTACCGCCTGCTTTTTTCCTTCTTTTTGGCGGAGTCTATAACCGGTAATTTCGCCGCCGCTGCCGGTAACCAGGCTGTTGCACAGGAGAACCGGCCAGCCAAGTTTTTTCATCAGAGGCCTTGCGAATTCTTCGTAGGTGTCGGAGAGAATTATTAGCTGGGTTATTTCGCGGACCCTGTCGGCAAAGTCCTTTGCGCCTTCCAGTACATCCATGGACGAGACCGCTTTCTGGATATCTGTAAGCCTTAGGTTATTCTTCTTTAGCAGATCCAGCCTGTAACGCATGAGCTTATCGTAATCCGGCTCGTCCCTGGTGGTGCGCCGGAATTCCGGAATGCCGACCGCTTGCGAAAAAGCTATCCAGATTTCCGGCGTGAGCACTCCTTCCAAATCAAGACAAACAATCTTCATGTATTAGAAATTACCATAGCGGCGAAAAGGAAACAAGGGTATTATGTTAAAATGACCAGGCTTAATTTATGCAATCCTTTTGGCGCCCCGGTTTATTTTGCTCAATCTCTGGACAGTACCATGGACGCCTGCAGGGAACTTGCCGCAGCCGGTGAACCGGACGGAACCGTGATTGCGGCCGGATTCCAGGAGAAAGGCAGAGGCCGCAAGGATCGCATCTGGCAAACCGTAAAAAACCAAAACCTGATGTTTACGGTTCTTTTTAGGTACCAGAATTTTACATCGATACCAAAAGCATTCACCCTAAGGGCCGGGCTTGCTGCTTCCCTGTCAATCGAAGATTTACTCCCGGACCTGGCAGGTCTTGTAAAAATAAAGTGGCCCAACGATATAATGCTCGTGCCAGGGGCCGGGCCCGGAAAAACAGCAGCCATTAAAGCAGCAGGAATACTGACCGAATCTGACGGCGCCAATGTGTACCTGGGTATAGGTGTAAATGTCCTGCAGACTGAATTCCCGCCGGAGCTGACTGGAAAAGCCGCGAGCCTGCTTTCGTTTTATAAAGATCGTTTCCCGGACCGTATAATTCCAGAGTCCCTGCGGCCAAGGCACGCCCATTTTCTTTTACTGGAAAAAATACTAGCGCGCCTTTATACGGAATTTAAAACTCCGCAGACAGCCTGGAAAACAAGTATAGAAGATAGACTTTTTAAACTGGGTGAGCAAGTAATTTTTGCGAGAGGCGCAGCCGATTCGCAGAACCTTGTCCGCGGCCGGCTTGAAGGGATAACAGATTCCGGAGAACTATTGATTTTTCCCAACGGCGAAAAAGAACCCCGCGCCTTTATTAACGGAGAGTTAGAAGTCTACTCCGATCATTTTTAACTTTTAACTTTTTTCTCTTCTACCTTCTGACTTCTCATTTCCTTTTACCCCTTGCTGCTCATTTGATCCTTTGTTAAAATAGCAAAATGTTAGATTATCGTTTTATTATGGACAACCTTGAGGCCGTAAAAAAGAATATAGCCGACAGGTTTATGAAGGCTGACGCTGACGCTGTGGCCCGTCTGTACAGCCTTAGAGCCGAACTGACTACCAGGTTGCAGAACCTTCAGCAAAAACGGAACGCCAATGCCGCCGCAATGAAGGCCAAACTTGAGGCAGTGCTTAGGCAAAAGCTTATAGAAGAAGGCAAACAGCTCAAGGACAGCATCGCTTCCGCAGAGTCCGAACTCGTAAAGATTGAAAGCGAACTGGACGCGCAGGCCCGGCGCATTCCCAACATGGCCCATCCGGACGCGCCTGTCGGCAGGGAAGACAAGGACAATACCGAAGTCAAACGCGTGGGCAAACCAACATCATTCAGTTTTATTCCGGCCGATCATGTCAAACTGGGACAGGATCTCGACATAATTGATTTTGATTCCGGGACCAAAGTGTCAGGGACCAAATTTTATTACCTTAAAAACGAAGGCGTTTTTCTTGAACTGGCGCTTGTACGGTACGGCCTGGATATACTGCAAAAGAAGGGCTTTACCCCGTTTATTACGCCGGATGTCGCCAGGGAAGAAATTCTTGAGGGCATCGGTTTTAATCCGCGCGGCGCTGAGTCAAATGTCTATACGATAGAAGGCGAAGATGCCTGCCTGGTAGGAACCGCGGAGATTACCCTGGGCGGCTACCACGCCAATACGGTTATACCAAAAGAAAAACTCCCCTTTAAAATGGCGGGTTTGTCGCACTGTTTCCGCAGGGAAGCAGGAGCGGCGGGCCAGTTCTCCAAAGGACTTTACCGCGTACACCAGTTTACAAAACTGGAAATGTTCGTCTTCTGCGTTCCGGAAGAATCAGAAAAATTTCACGAAGAACTCCGTCTTATAGAAGAAGAAATTTTTGCGGGGCTGGGCATTCCGTTCCGTGTTGTTGATACATGTACCGGCGATCTTGGCGCGCCTGCCTACCGCAAATGGGATCTGGAAGCGTGGATGCCCGGCCGCGCCAACCCGCCAACGCCTGACGGAGGTGACTGGGGCGAAGTTACTTCAACTTCCAACTGCACAGATTACCAGGCCCGCAGGCTCAATATAAAGTACAAGGATGACGACGGCAAAAATAAATTTGTGCATACGCTTAACGGCACCGCGATTGCAATCTCGCGCGGAATAATTGCAATTCTGGAAAACTTCCAGCAGCAGGACGGTTCTGTAAAAATTCCGGAGGCTCTGGTCCCGTACTGCGGCTTTGATGTAATCAGGAAAAAGATTTAATGAGAAGATTACGATACGTTTTGCTTTTATTTTTAATACCGGCTGTTTTTTTTGCCGCGGTCTCATGCCAGACGCTGGCGTCGATAGTGCAGGAGCCCAAAGTTAGTGTGCGGACCGTTGATCTGGACAAGATAAGTTTTACAGGCGCGGACATGATTTGCCGCCTTGATGTTGAAAATCCCAACGCATTCGACATTCCTTTCCCGGAAGTTGACTGGGAGCTGTATATCAATTCCAACCAGTTTATAAGCGGCATATTGAGCAACAGTACAAAGCTCGGCGCCAACAGGACCGTAACTGTTGATGTTCCCTTTAGTGTTACATACGCCGGTCTTTTTAATACTTTTACATCCCTTATTGACAGCGATGAGGCTGGCTACCGGATCGCGCTGGGTATTAAGTTCCCGCTCAGGTTAATCGGCGATAAAACTTTTAATCTGGAATACAGCGGCAATATCCCCATGCTTAAGCTGCCAAAAATCAGCGGGGCTGCTTTTAAAACCGGCCGTATAGATTTGACGGGCGTACAGCAGGACTGGACATTTATGGTGGAAAACCCCAATGTGTTTCCGCTGCCGCTGCCGCAGATGAACTGGGAATACGGGGCAGCAGGTGTAACTGTGCAGAGCGGCAGCACCGGTACAGCAGGTATAGCCGGCGAGATTCCTGCCCAATCACAGAGTCCGGTAACCGTAACAGTGGGAGTAAAGTTTGCCGACCTGATCTCCGCATTGGGCAGTCTTGGCGACTCCTCCCAATTGCAGTCGCTCATGAGCATTAGTCCGCATTTTCCTGTACCGGCCTTCGAGAATCTTAATTTTGATTCACAGATACAGGCGATGCTTCCGGTCTTCCGCACACCGAGCATTGCCTTTCACGGGTTAAATATAAAAAACCTGGGGTTTCAGAAACTGGATTTTGTTGTAAGCTGGGAAATTGATAACCCCAATGATTTTCCCCTTGATCTCGGGAATTTTAATTATAACCTGAACGTAAATGATTCTTCATGGGCCCAGGGTAACCTTGCTTCTCCGCCCCGGCTGGAGGCTAATTCCAAAACAGTTGTTCCGCTGGATTTTACTGTAAGCGCGCTTAACCTTATTACCCAGATAATTGATATTATTAACCGCGGCGCAAGTGTTAATTTTAATACTGCAGGTAATTTTGATTTTTCCGGCAGCATACCGGGGCTTGATAAAATGAATCTGCCGTTTGATTTATCGGGGGTTACCAAACTCCTTAGGCTGTGATATGTTAGTCAATATGAAGTGCTGCATGGGCGATAAAAAATATTTTTCCAGCTTTTACTTTTATTATTATTATCCGCAAACGCCCGTGGATACGGACTTTGGGCCAAAAACCTAAAATCCTTTAACCTGTAATTCAGGGATCCCGGGCAGCGGCGCTGCTTTGGGGTCCCTTTTTTTTGGAGGCATACTGTGATTATAGCAATTAAGCGGGGAAGCCCTGCGGAAGAGGTCATTGAATTCATCGCATTCCTGGAAAAGCAGGGGGTAAAAGTTCACCGTTCCGACGGCGAGGAACAGACTGTCCTGGGCCTGGTCGGCGACACCACAAAAATTGACGCTGACGCATTGCGCGCCCGCCACCTTGTGGACAAGGTAATCCGCGTGCAGGAGCCGTATAAAATGGCAAACCGCAGCTTCCATCCGGATGATACCAGGATCGATGTCAGTACGGACGGCGGCGGAGTCAAAAGCATAGGCGGCGGGTTCCTTGGCATTATCGCCGGTCCCTGTTCGGTGGAAAGCCGCGAGCAGATTATAGCGGTGGCGCAGTCCGTAAAAAAGTCCGGAGCGGGATTCCTGCGCGGCGGGGCGTTCAAGCCGCGGACCAGCCCCTACAGTTTCCAGGGATTGGGATGCGAGGGAGTAAACCTGCTCATGGAAGCCAAAAAAGAAACCGGACTCCCGGTAGTTTCAGAATTGATGACAATTAACCAGCTTGAAATTTTTGATGGTGTGGACGTAATTCAGATCGGCGCAAGGAACATGCAGAATTTTTCCCTGCTGCGCGAACTTGGCCATTGCTGCAAACCTATCCTGCTCAAACGGGGTTACGCAAATACAATCACCGAACTGCTAATGGCCGCCGAATATATTATGGCAGGGGGCAACGAAAGGATAATCCTTTGCGAAAGGGGCATCCGCAGTTTTGACGATTATACGCGGAATACCCTGGACCTGGCTGCGGTCCCCATCCTCAAGCGGCACAGCCACCTGCCTGTCATTGTCGACCCCAGCCATTCCACGGGCCTTTCGTGGATGGTGCCTTCAATGTCCAAGGCCGCAATCGCAGCCGGCGCCGACGGCATTATCGTCGAAGTCCACAACAATCCGGAGAAGGCCCTGTGCGACGGCGAGCAGTCCATAACGCCCGATGTATTTTCGGACTTAATGGATACCATCCGCAAGTACGCCGTAATAGAAGGAAAAACCCTTTGAAACCAATCGGGGAATGTAAAATAGGTATAGCCGGTCTGGGCCTGATGGGCGGCGCCATAGCCATGGCGCTCAAGAACAGCGGCGCTGTCCGGGTGGAAAATATTTTTGCTTATGACATTGACGAGAATACATTGAACGAGGCGGTAACAAGCAATGTAATCGGGCGCCCGTTTATATCGCCGCCCCGGATGCTTCCGCTCTGCGATTTGGTAATTCTTTGCCTTAACCCGTCGACCCTGCTTGAGTTCATGGAAAAATGGATGAGCGAGTTCGCGCCCGGCGCCCTGATTACAGATATCGCGGGAACCAAGCAGAATATAGTTTCTGTAATGGAAAAGACTTTGCGGGAGGACCTGGATTTTATACCGGGCCATCCCATGGCCGGTTCCGAAAAGGGCGGTTTTTCCAACGCGCTTGCCTGTAATTTTACCGGTAAAAATTACATACTGACCCCGCTGGAACGCAACAAGGAAGAGAACCTCCAGTTTATCAAAGACTTGGTTTACCGCATGGGGTTTGGCCGTATTACAGTTACCACGGCCGCGGAGCATGACCGCAAAATTGCCTTTACTTCCCAGTTATGCCATGTAATTGCCGCGGCACTTATTGACTGCGAAAACGATCGGTATATTACCCGCTTTGGCGGCGGCAGCTTTGAAGACCTTACCCGTATTGCGATGCTTAACGCGCCGATGTGGACCGAGCTGTTTCTGGAAAATAAAACCGAACTGTTAAAGCGTATTGAACAGTTCGAAGGCAGCCTTGATAAATTAAAGGAATATATTGCCGAAGGAAAAACGCAGGAGCTGCTGGAAACCCTGTCTGCCATAAGGGACAGGCGGACGGCAATGTCGCAATAGGTTTGGGCTTCGCGGTATAGCGCTTACCGGCAGGATGACAGGATTTCTTTGGTGATTTTTTCGATCGCGTTTTCGCGCAATAATAACTGGTACATCGGAAGCACAAGCGCGGCCTCAGCCGTATCCGGTGCAATCGAGGAGACTTCGCCCAGTACGCGGCCGGCTTCTTCTTTTGACTGGGGTTTACCCTGTTCTTTTAAATGTCTAAAAATCGCCGCGGCCGCTCCTGCTGAAATAAAATTGGGCTTTATGCCGGCATTTAGGCAGCACCGGATTGCCCCGATAAACCTGTCTTTTGGGCCGAGTTTTCTTGAAGTGTCCGCGCCGACGCGCAGGCAGGTGTCCCCCAGCGCCCTGTTGGAAAAGCGGCGCAGTAAGTCCATTATGTGGCTGTATAAATCTGTTATTGGTTCATTATGCAGTTTCGACAAAGCCATCGCGCTTTCAAACATCGCGTTCTGGGCCATAAAAAGAATGTCCGGCCTTGCGGCAGCCTGGTATATAAATTCTTCTCCCGCGTACATGCCAAGGTAGGCACAGACGCCGTGGCCCAGGTTATGGATAAAGAGTTTTCTTTCCATGTAAAAACTAAAGTTTTCGTACGCTTCCATGCCGTTAACCGCCGGTATTTCGCCGCGGAACGCTTTTTTATCTACCGGCATTTTGCCGTAATCCTCGGTACAGATGCGCAGACTGCTGCCGTCTTTCATCGCTTCGGTCTGAACCGGAACCATGCAGCCGATGGACGCTTTGATAAAGCCTGTTCTTTCAATGATTTGTTTTGTTTCATCGATTTGTTTGGCTTCATCATTGTTTAAATATTTTTTTATCTGGCCTGCCAATACAGTATCCGCGTCGATTAGGTTTTCGCAGATGATAATATTTAACGGTTCTTTTGTTGTTCCAAAACGTTTTTTTAACCCTGCGGCAATTACCGGCGCTATAAGCGGCAGAACCCTTACGCCTACCGCGGTTGCCATTATGTCCGACTCCGCGATCGCCTGCGCGGCCTTTTCGGCATCCAGGCCGTTTATCGCCCTTACGCCTTCGACCAGTATGTCACGGCTGCCCTCCGCGGAAAGCAGTCTTACAGGATATTGTTTTTCGCTGTTAAGGCCGTTTATAAGGGAAACAACCGTATCAATAAAAATTATTTCGTAACCTGCCGCTGCCAAAAGGCGCGCGATAAATCCCCTGCCTATGTTGCCGGCGCCGTAAATTACTGCCTTCATTTTGTTATGTACATCTTATTTATAAAATGAACGGAGTTTTTTAAGTTCATTTACACCCTTCATTCCCTCAACCGCGCCGGGTTTTAACAGGGAGGCGGCCGCTGCAGCGTTTCCCAGTTCGAGCCCTTCCTCAAGGCTGTTGTTTTGGCAAGCCGTGTAAAGTACGCCTGCGCAGAAAGCGTCTCCGGCTCCCACCTTCCCCTGTATGGCGTCCGGAGGCAGCCGCAGCGCCTGCGACTGCGCATAGCGGCCCCTGTTATCAAGACCGCATCCGCCTTCCGGATAATGGATAATTACCCATTCGCTGACACCGCAGTCCCGGATTATTTCAAGTGCCTGTGCGAGATTGGCCGTTATCAAACCGCCGCCGCTGTCCCTTAATTTTACCCCTGTTACCTGTTCGGCTTCTACTTCGTTGATTATGCAGTAATCGGTGTATTTAAGGGCGGGCGGCACAAGGCGTTTGAACCTGCTGCCGGCTTCGCTTACCACGTCGACCGATGTCCGGATTCCGTATTCTTTTGCATGGCAGAGCAGCCTTGCCATTTTGGTCCCATATTCGCTGTCTTCGCTGTCAAGGGCGTCAAGCAGAAGAATATAACCTATATGGAGCAGCATGCCTTCAATTTTTTTAAAGTCAATGTCGGATTCGCAGAACGCAGCGTTGGCGCCGCGGTAATGGAAGAAAGTCCTTTCTTTTGAAACAGCGTCTGACATGACCGCTGTAAATGAAGTCCTGCCTTCGCGTTTTACCATCGAGAGATCGATGTTTTTATACGGTTTAAACGAATCAAGAACAAAGCCGCCTTCCGGATCTTCCCCAACCCTGCCAAGAGCGGCAAGCGGAAGCGCAGGATCGATAATTGCCAGATCTCCGAGAACATTACAGACCGCTCCGCCTGTGGATTTTATTATCGGATCGTCAATCGTGGTCAGCTCTCCCGGCCCGGGCAGTCCCCTTACCGGGTAGAGCATATCAACGATCATGTTTCCTGCGGCACAAATTTTTTGGTTCATATTAACTCCTTTCGGAGGATTCCATCACGATATTTACAAGCTTGTCCGGGATCACAATAACTTTGGCTATCTTGTTCCCTTCAAGCCACTTCTGCAGGCCCGGCAATCCAAGCGCTGTTTTTTCCAGGTCTGCCTTTGGGACACCGGCGGCGGAATCAAACTTGCCGCGTATTTTACCGTTAACCTGGACCACAACGGTTACTTCGGTATCGGCGCACAGGCTTTCGTCCCAGGTCGGCCATTTGGATTTGGAAACCGATTCCTTATGGTTCAATTTTTCCCAGAGCTCCTCGCCCAGATGCGGCGCGTAAACACTGAGTATTTGTACAAAAGGTTCCCAGAGTTTACGCGGAATTTTTTTGAGCCTGGACAGCTCGTTGGAATAGATCATCATGGCGCTGATAGCCGTGTTCAAATTTAGGGATGAAGTATCTTCGCTTACTTTTTTGATTGTCTTGTTGAGAAGTTTTACCAGAGCCTGATCGCAATCTGCGGCGGCCGGGTTGTATCTTTCGCTTAATGTCCAGACCCTGTCCAGGAAGCGGCAGACGCCTACAAGGCCTGCGGTCATCCAGGGTTTGCTCATTTCCAGCGGCCCCATAAACATTTCATATACCCTGAATGAGTCGGCGCCGTAATCGCGGACTATGTCGTCCGGGTTGATCACGTTGCCCCGGCTTTTGCTCATCTTCTGGTTATCTTCGCCCAGGATCATGCCCTGGTTGATAAGGCGCTGGAAAGGTTCCTTTGTTTTTACCAGGCCCAGGTCGTACAGGAACTTGTGCCAGAAGCGTGCGTACAGCAGGTGCAGAACCGTGTGTTCGGCGCCGCCGACGTAGAGATTGACCTGGTTCCAGTAATCGATTTTTTCCGGGCCGGCGATTGCCTTGCTGTTATGGGGATCCAGGTAGCGCAGGTAATACCAGCATGAGCCTGCCCATTGCGGCATTGTGTTTGTTTCCCTGCGGGCCGGGCCGCCGCATTTTGGACAGACAGTGTTGACCCAGTCTGTTACGGCGGCAAGCGGGGACTCGCCTGTGCCTGTCGGAACATAGGCTTTTACATCGGGCAGTTTGAGCGGCAGCTCCGTCTCCGGCAGGGCAACAATGCCGCACTTTGCGCAGTGCACAACCGGAATCGGCTCGCCCCAGTACCTTTGCCTGCTGAATATCCAGTCCCGCAGTTTGTAGTTGACCGCTTTTTTTCCAAGGCCTTTTTCTTCAAGCCAGGCCGTTACTTTTTCTTTTGCCTGCGCGGTTGGCAGGCCGTTTATAAATCCGGAGTTTACTGCCCAGCCGTCATCTGCGGTGCAGTTTTGCGGGACCGCGCCGCCGGGATTTTCTTTTCCGGGTTCCGGTTTTGCCGAAGCGACAACCTGGATTATGGGCAGCCCAAAAGCCCTGGCGAAATCCCAGTCGCGCTCATCGTGGGCCGGTACTGCCATGATCGCGCCGGTGCCGTAAGATATTAAAACATAGTCGGCTATCCATATGGGGATTTTTTTATTGTTCATCGGGTTGATCGCGAAAGCGCCGGTAAAGACTCCGGTCTTGATCTTCGCCAAATCCGTGCGTTCCAGATCGCTTTTTTTGGCGGCGTCTTCAGTATATTTTGTTACAGCCTGCTGCTGCTGCGGTGTTGTAATTTTTTGTGTCAGCGGGTGCTCCGGCGACAGTACCATGTAAGTCGCGCCGAAGAGGGTATCCGGCCTGGTTGTAAAAATTTCCAGCTTCTCCGGATGGCCTTCGATATTAAAGGTAACATTGGCGCCCTCGGATCTGCCAATCCAGTTGCGCTGCATGAGCTTGACCGGTTCAAGCCAGTCCAGGGTATCCAGATCTTCCAGCAGCCTGTCCGCGTAAGCGGTAATTCTTAAAATCCACTGGCGTATACGGCGGCGCGTTACTTTTGTACCGCAGCGTTCGCATTCGCCGTCCTTGACTTCCTCGTTGGCCAATCCGGTCTTGCAGGAAGGGCACCAGTTGATGGGACTCTCGGCTTCGTAGGCCAGGCCCTTCTCAAAAAGTTTAAGGAAGATCCATTGGGTCCATTTGTAATATTCTTCGCCGGAAGTAATAACCTCGCGGTCCCAGTCATAGGAAAAGCCGATTGATTTGATCTGGCTGCGCATGTTGTTAATGTTGGCGGCTGTTGTAGAGGCAGGATGCGTGCCTGTTTTTATCGCGTAATTCTCGGCGGGGAGGCCGAACGCGTCAAAGCCCATGGGATGAAGCACGTTGAAACCGTTCATGCGGAGGTAGCGGCAGTAAATATCTGTTGCCGTGTAGCCTTCCGGATGGCCGACGTGAAGGCCCTGAGCGGAAGGGTAGGGGAACATATCAAGTACATAGCGGCGTTTTTCTTTTGGGAAAGAAAGGTCCTCCTCTGCCCTAAAGGTTTTGGCGTCCGCCCAGTACTTCTGCCACTTTTGTTCGATTGCTGTGTAGGGATACTTTGGTGTCCCGCTTTTTTCCGACATAAAACACTCCGTACTGTATGATATGTTTAAATACTGAATTGTTTCAAGGCAAGAAATTTCGCAGGGCAATTATTTATGACTGGAGATTGTTTTTCGGCTGTGCTAAAAAGGAAGCCGGACAAATGCCATTGCCCGGTATCCGCTGCGTTTAATGTCCGCCGCCGCGGCGAACCCCTGCGGTTTTTTACGCAGAAGTTTTTCGGCATCCGCCGAAGCAAGGCTGATAATAACAAGGCCGCCCGGAGCGAGCAGGTCTTTTATTCCTTCCCAAAGCGCGCCAAGCCTGTCCGTCACGGGAACAAGTTCCGGGAATATTGCCATAAATGTATAGCAGGATTTTGTATTGATTTTTAATAATCCCTGATCCAGTAATAAATCCGCGGAAGGAACAGCGCGTACATCCGGTATTCCTGCGTTTATGTTGTTCTTTAATGCCGCCAGGCAGTTATGCTGCGCGGCCTTAAGCGCCAGAATGTTTCTGCCGGCCAGTACAAGCGGCCCTTTAATACTTCCTGTTAAATATGAAATAAGCCAGACCGGAAAATGTCCGGGCCCGCCTTCGTACACAAGCATGGGCCCCTGCGCAATTTTTTTTAAAAAAGCCGCGTCCGGTTTTAAGCCGGCAAAAAGTTTCGCTGCAGTCTGGATCTCAAATCCGGGATTGTCAAAGTCCGCCGCGCCGTAAACCGTATCGAGCCGGTATGAGGTATTGCAGACAGTGTACTCGCCGCTTGAGCGCAGGTAATACGGGTATTGTGCAAAAAATGATTCATCGGACGCCGCATTGCCGGACGCTGCGGTATCGGGGGCGGCATCTGCAGCTGTTGTTGGACCCCTGGTGTCCGCTGGGCCCCTGGTGTCCTTTGGACACCAAACAAAAACTGTATGCCCCGGTCCTGTTGTCTCCGAAATTATCGGTATGCCCGCTTTGGCAAGTTCCGCGCGGAAAAAATCCGCAAGAGGATTTACTGCGACCATCATGACTCTGCCGCCGGGTGCAAGCATTCCGGCTGAGCGTCCGATAAAATCGGCGAGCACCGGCTCTCCGGCTTTTGCGGGAATATTGGCCAGAATCAGGTCCCAATGACTGCCGGCCTTAAAGGCGCCAGCCTTAATAGCGCCGGGCATCTTTGTTGGAACAAGCCCCGCCTCACAGGCCAGCAGAGGTTCGGTACATGCGTCAAACAGATATGGGGGAATGTTATTTTTCTCTGCGTTGTATAAAGTGAATTGCCTGGCCAGCTCGTCCCTGTCCTGAGCGCGGATATATACGCCGCTGTCCCGTGCATCGTTGTCCCGGGCGCTTTGGCCTCCCGCGGCTAAGCTTTCGCGGATGATTGCACCGGCTGCGCAGATCCCGAGTACGCCGGCGCCGCAGCCTGCGTCAAGAACCCGGCGGGGCAGGGGGATTTTTTTTTCAATATCGGAATCAAGAAAACCGGAAAAAACCTTTAAAAGCAGACGCGTACCGGTATCAATATCGTTTGAACTGAATAACCCGTGCGTAAGTGCAAACGAATAATTAACGCCGCGGAAACGGAACTGAACCTGTTTGTTGCCGTAGGCTTCTGCGTACGGATTCACCGGCTGTTAACCTAATCGTTTACCCGTTCCACGTATTCATTTGTTTCGGTGTTGACTCTTATTTTTTCGCCCTGTTTTATAAAAAGCGGAACGCGTACAGTCAATCCGGTATCTGTAATAATCGGTTTGGTGGCGCCCGAGACTGTATCACCCCGGACGTAATTTTCGGACTCGGCGACCGTAAAAACTACCTTGTAGGGAATCTGGATGTCGATAACCGTTCCCTCCCAAAATGTGAGCTCGTAGGATTCGCCTTCTTTTAGATAAAATTTCTTGTCTTCCATACCTTTCATGGTGATCTCATACTGCTCGTATGAATCTGTATCCATAAAATGGTAACTTTCCTGGTCCGCGTACTGGAACTGGCAGGTCTGGTAATCCACCTGCGCGTCTTCAACTTCCTGCTGTGTAGGTATCGTAAGTGTTAAAACGTTGCCGTCTTTAATGCCCTTCATTTTTACACGGGCTATGGCTGTTCCCTTGCCCGGCGTATGGAATTCACGCTCAACCACCAGATACGGCTGTCCGTTCTGGAGCAGACAGCTTCCTTTGACTATATCTCCGCCTCGAATCATAATTACCTCTATTGGTGGAAGTATAATAAAAACAGAAATATTTGTCCACTGAAGTTAAAGTGATTACTCTCCATTGAGTATTTTTATAAAATTTATAGGCTTGATAACTTTTATAGGTGAATTTTCCTGTAAAAATTTATCGTCACGGCTAATTATATAATCTGCTTTAGCTTTCCTGGTACAAGCGGAAACAAGCGCGTCCTCAAAATCTTCTATTGGTATAGCCATGGCACTGATGCAATCTTCGTGTGTTACCGAAATAATTTTATATGTTGCAAGTAAAAAATTAAGTACTTGCCGCGCTGATTTAATATCACGTGCTTTAGTATAGAGGTAAAAAATATCAGTTACCGCGTTTGCCGTGAAGTAACAGGTAAACTCGGTGTTTTGCGCTCTTAATAGTATTTCTTTTGCTTCTATATCAAATGGCTGACGTTCCTGTAATGCGTCCATGATTATATTGGTATCAAGCAAAACTGTCATTTCGCCAGCCGCTCTGTTCTAATATCTTCAAGGTCGATATCATTCGGAATTGTTCCAAAAAGACTTTCGATTGATGTGATTTTTTGCGGCAATTTTTTTATATACCATGGTTCTTTATCGTAACGTATAATTTTCGCGGCAGGCTTCCCGTATTTGGTAATTACAACGTCTTCGGTTTCGGCTAAATCCACATATTTACCTACATTGACTTTTAAATCAGATAACGCTACCTGCATAAATTTACCTCTTTCAATGTGTTTATATTCATAATATAGCGTATCGGTGTTGTTTTATCAATAAAACAGGTGCTGTTTAAAAAACTGTTGGAAATGGCCTAGAATTGAATACCTCCAAAAAATCCAAGTTTTTGTGTGTGTTTGCCGTATACAATACTTATCGCCGGATTGCTCATGTCCAGCGGGTTGGGGCTTTCCGGGAAATGGCGGTAAAAATAATCCCAGGAGAGGCCGGCAAAAATTCCTAGATGCCGGAAAACCTTAAAGCCGATTGTAAGTCTGGCCTGCGCTGTAATGGTTGTGTACCTTAGCGAGTTCTCAATTTCTGCGCCGGGGCTGGAATGGTTTCCCAAATGGAAATCAAGGTTGCTCAGGTTGATAATGCTGCCGCCCAAAAAATCCAAATCCAAAAACAGACTTTTTACCGGCAGCTCAAAGCCAAAACCATATTTGTTGCTCAAAAATTTGCCGCCGTCAAAGATAAAACCTTTGTTTATATCGAAACTGTTGAAGTTTGCGCCTGTGCTTAAAATCGTATAAAAATATTTTGAACCGCTGCGGAAACTGAAATTTTTAAAGAGCATGTCATCAATGTAAATGGCAGGATTAAAAATGCCGTTATCAATTACATTGATCACTCCAAAAGGGACCATGCTTTGTGATCGCGAGACATTGACAACGCCGAACATGGCGCCTTTGCCCTCTGCATCGGTATTGACGTTTACCGGCGCTGCCTGTATTCCCATTAATGTATGCGTGTAATTAAATAAACCGGCTGCCTGTACGCCCTGGATTGATCCGCCCGCTATATTAAACACACCGGCTGCCTGTATGCCCTGGACCAGGCCCCCTGTGTAATTAACCAGACCGGCAGCCTGTACTCCCTGGATAGTTCCGTTGGCTATGTTGAACAAACTTGAGGACTGAATGCCCTGAACCGGGCCGGCAATATTGAACAGTCCGGCAGATTGTATGCCCTGGACGAAATCTCCGGAAATATTGAACAGGCCGGAAGCCTGGACTCCCTGGACCGGGCCGGCCGCGTAACTGAACAGACCGGCAGACTGTATACCCTGGATGTATCCGGAGTTTACCAGGCCGAGGCCTGCTGTGCCTATTCCCCTTACATTGTGGCCGATAGCGATAAACGATCCGAGCAGGAAATTATTTGTTGCTTTTATTGAATTGTGTCCGAAAATATCCAGTCCAGGAATTATCTGGAAATTGATCGGGTATAACGGAGTGCCGTCATCAAAGGCCATGCTGTTCCAATCAATGCCGTCTTCATTTACGCCGCCCCTTATGCGGCTGCCGGACGCCGCGGCTATCAGTGCAAAATCAGCCATGCCTACAGCAACAGTCTGGTTTTCGGTCAGCCGGATTTCTGCCCTGTAAAAATTATCTCCCTTTTGTAATGTAATGCGGTATAGTCCGGGTTCAAGGCCCAGCGCCAAAGGTTTGGAATTCGTTTTGGTCAGTTCCGCTACCAAAAAGTCTGATTTGTCCCTGATGCTGATCCGCCCCGCCAGATCATCGCCGATTATAAGACCTGCCGAAATTTCTTTTATATCGGTAAGTACAACATCCCCGGTGCCGGATATCTGTATGTCGTAACTGGGATGCTGGGCGCCGTACATTGAAGTCTCGGTCCTTGCCAAAGTTTCGGTGTAGGCGAACCTGTAGAGTTCGTTGAGGGTGACCCTTCCGTCACCTACCGAATCCGCCGCGCCGCGCAGGCCTGTAAGGAGGCTGTTGGTAAAATATGAACTTTCGATGACGTCGGATTCCTGTGAGGCTTCGTCCGCCGAACTTGATGTAAGGAAGGCGTAACCGGCGGCCGATACGGAACTGTCAAAAAGAAAAGGCTGGGTTTTGACTCCGCCCTTTGCGCGCGTAATTGCGCCGGAGGAACAGGAGTCAAGGATTACTATGGTCATGTCCGCACCCACGTTATTGATGCAGTCGCGCAATTCACGGTAGCCGTAGTTTTCGCGGTTGAGAAGAAGTCCGTCTTCATCTGAATGGCCGGAGTAATAAAAGATCAGTTCGGTTCTTTGATTGTTCTGTTTGGATTGATCGGCAAGCTTTTTAAGACTGTCCAGTTTTGCATTTATGTCGTTAACGGCCGGTTCAACCAATAAAATATTATCACCTCCGGTTACTCCTCCCATGCCTGCAAAAATTTTTGAAACCGATCTGGCGTCGCTTACCGCGTACCTCAGCATTGCCCTGTCTTTGCCGCCGCTGTTGGAACCGATAAAAATACCAAACCTGCGGGTGCCGGTTTCGCCGGCTGTGTCTGCGGCCGCTGCATTATTTGCCGCGGAAAAAAGGACCGCAAGGAACAGGAATGCCGCAAAAGTTGTTCTTAATTTAAGTTCTGTTCTATTATGTGTTTTATTTTTCATTGTTGATTCCCTGTTATTATTTTTTTAATATAGCCGCAAAAATTACTTTGCAGTCCCTGAACGCCGCCAGGCTTTTTTCTTCCAGCGCCTTAAGCCCTAAAACCGGAGCTCCCAAAACCGCGGTCCCCGAACCTGCGAGTTTTCCCGCTTCCGCAAGAACCGCCTCTGTATCAAGCGGTTTGTCCGAAATCACCATTACAAAAAGTTCGTATCCGGGCGCGTCGTCCAGTGTATACGCTTCGGTTAAAAATGTCCTGCGGCCCGATACAAGAAGCGGGCTCTGTCCCCGGCTGTACGGATAATGCATGGTAACCTGCGACCTTCCGTCAATCGAAAAAATCACCCCGTAAGCTTGCGGCTCCGTATTGGCGGTGTAGGCGAGCTGAACCGTATTTCCTTCGGTGAGTACGCTTTGGTCCGGAAGGGGAGTCTGCTGATCTCCCTTGAGGTAAACCGACAATTCCGCGCCGGCACTGCCTTTTGGGCGGTCCCCTGACTGCAGCGCTGCTATGGTTGTGCCGCCTCCGGTAATTCTGCTGTTTTGGACAATAAACAAAACAGGTAAAATAATGCACAGGACCACGGCCGCGGCTATTGCGGCGGTAATGTAAACACGCGGAAACTTCTTTATTTTCGCTGCGGAATTTTTCACGGCAGCAGTAGCGGTATCGCCAGCGGCGGCTTCAGGCAGGCCCAGGCTTTCCAGCGGAAAGCGCAGCCTAAGTTCCCGGTCCGATTCTTCAAGTTCCAGCAGCCGTTTATGCAGCCGGCCGCCCGTTTTTTGATCCGCCTCCAGCGCGCTGTTCATTGTCCCCAATTCCCCGGGGCTCAGTTCGCCGAGCCTGTATCTTTCAAGCATTAAAAGGGATACTTTTATTTCTTTCATATATCTTCTCCAATATGGAGCTTTTCCCGGGCCCGTGTTTTAAAAGCTTCCAGCCGCTTGTGCACCCCTGATACCGAAAGGCCGCAGGCCCCGCCGGTTTCGCTGAGGGTCATCCCGTCCATAAAATACATATAATAAATGGTCCGGTTTTCTTCGGACTCATCCTCCAGAATCGCATCGATTAAAATCTTTGCTTCTACCTTGCCAAAATTTTTATCTGTTACCGGGAGGGATTCTTCATCGTCTGTAAAGTCTTTAAGTGTTTCCCGCTTTGTTTTCCTTAGCCTGTTAAGACAAATATTGGTGGCCATGGTATAAAGCAGGCTTGAAGGAAACCTATTGTCAAGCCTTTCCTTGTACCTGAGCAGATTAACAAAGACATCATGAACCGCATCCATCGCGTCTTCTGAATCTTTGAGTATGCTTGTGCAGCGCCTAATTACCATGGGCCCGTATTTTTTGTACCAGGCCGCAACATCAATAGCCATTGTGTTTATTTATATAACACATTACCAACAGATATTTATACTGTTAGATTCATGATATATTATATTTGTGCTGTACCGGCCGGGCTCTCCCGCAAACCGGTTTTTGGAGATTTAATTTGGAAAATCGTTTAAAAATACTGGTTCCCATAAAACAGGTTCCGGAAAGCAGCAATGTAAAAATGGATCCCGTTACCGGAACAGTGATCCGCACCGGTGTTGAAACCGTGGTAAATCCGCTTGACCTTTACGCGATCGAGACTGCCTTAAGACTTAAAGAATCCTATCAGGGTGAAATTACCGCGGTTTCCATGGGGCCGCCGTCGGCCATGCGTGTCCTGCGTGAAGCTGCGGCCATGGGCTGCGATTCCTGCGTTCTGCTCTCGGATAAAAAATTCGGCGGCGCCGATACCTGGGCAACTTCTTATACAATTGCGCAGGCAGTCAAAAAACTGAGGTCTTTTGACCTGATAATCGCAGGCGAGCGCGCGACCGACGGAGATACTGCCCAGGTCGGACCTGCTTTGGCAGCCTGGCTTGATATCCCGGCCGTCACCTATGTTTCCAAAATCGATCAAATCACCGGCGGCCGCGTTCAACTGCAGCGTCTTACCGAGGAAGGTTATGAGCTGGCCGGCGCGCCGCTCCCCTGCCTGCTTACGGTTGTAAAAGAAATCGCCGTACCCCGGCTCCCGGCATTAAAAGGAAAAATACGTTCCATGGATTTGCAAATACCTGTACTAACCGCCGGCGATCTTGATGTAAATCCGGAGTATCTTGGCCTTAAAGGATCGCCGACCAGAGTCGTTAAAATCGAAACTCCGTCGATCAGCAGGGGCGGCAGGATTTTAAGGGTAACAGACGATGAATCACTGGGCAAGGCTGTAGATGAACTGGAAGCCCTTCTTGCGGAAAAAGGCATTATATGAAAAACGCGGCAAGTAAAAATTCGGTGTGGACTCTTGCCGAACAGCATGAAGGAAAACTCAAGCGTGTCTCTTTTGAACTTTTGGCCAGGGGCAGAATTCTGGCCGATAAACTTGGGACTGAACTTTGCGCTGTACTTATCGGCCCTGTCATTGATGATGAAACACTTGCGGAATTAATCCGCAGGGGTGCAGACACTGTGATTGCCGTCACAGACAAAGAGCTACAGTATTTTTGCTGCGAAGCGTATTCGGCAATTCTGCAGGTGCTGATAAAAGAATACAGACCGCAGATCATGCTGGCAGCCGCGACAACAACCGGCCGGACCCTGATGCCCTATACCGCGGTAAAAGTACACGCCGGACTTACCGCTGACTGCACAGGTCTGGATATCGAAAACGGGACAGGCCTGCTGCTGCAGACAAGACCGGCCATCGGCGGCAACATCATGGCGACAATCAAAACGCCCGATTATAAACCGCAGATGGCTACGATAAGGCCCCGTTCATCGCGCCCCCTCGATGAAGACTTTGGGCGCAAAGGCGCCATAATCCGGTATTCCCCCGGCGATGTTCTGCCCGGAGGCGCTGCGCTGCCAAAACCGGAAAAAGACCGTGTCCTTGTCAGCGGTTACCGCAAAGAAGCCGCCGGGTTTGCAAATCTGGAAGAAGCTGAAGTTATAATCGCCGGCGGCCGCGGCATTAAAAAAGGGGAGAACTTCCGCCTGCTGCAGGAAATCGCCAAAAGCCTTGGCGGCGAAACAGGCGCCAGCAGGGACGCTGTTGACCGCGGCTGGATAAGTTACCCTCACCAGGTAGGGCTGTCCGGCAAAACTGTTTCACCCAAATTGTACATCGGAGCCGGCATTTCCGGCGCCATCCAGCACCTGGCCGGCATTAAAACCAGCGAGACTATTGTCTCGATCAACACCGACCCGGAAGCCAATCTGCACAAGGTAGCGGATCTGGCCATTGTGGGCGACGCTCTGGAAGTCCTGGGCGAATTAAAAAAACGATTGTCCGCAAGAAAAAAATCAGGAGAAGCAAGTGCTGACCGGTAAAATAATAGAAGAACTTAAGGAAATAGCCGGCAAGGGCAATGTAATTGCTGACGCGGAAAAACTGGAAGCCTATTCCCATGACGAGACCGACGCTCATGAATACGGTCATCTGCCGGACGCGGTTGTCCTCCCGTCATCAACCGAACAAACCGCGGCGATCGTAAAACTTGCCAACCGGGAAAAAATTCCTGTAACACCAAGGGGAGCCGGTTCCGGTCTTTCCGGAGGTGCAATACCGGAGTACGGCGGCATTGTTGTTTCCCTGGAAAAGATGAACCGCTTAATCGAAATTGACAGGGACAATATGGCGGCTGTCGTGGAAGCGGGCATGGTTACCAATGACTTTGCCCTGGCTGTTCAGGAGCAGGGGCTGTTCTTTGCCGGGTATCCGATGAGCCTGCAGACCTGTGTAATCGGCGGCAATATCGCGGAAAACGCGGGCGGCGGCAAGGCTGTCAAATACGGCGTAACCGGCAGGTATGTGCTGGGGCTTACCCTTGTTACCCCGCTGGGCGACATTGTTGAGCTTGGCGGCAAAATCGCCAAAGACGTAACAGGTTACGATCTCAAATCACTTATCATCGGCTCGGAGGGAACCCTTGGCATTGTGACAAAAGCGATCATCAGGCTGATTGGTTATCCTACCGCAAAATCCGACATCCTCTGCCTCTTTAAAACACCGGAGGACGCAATAGGCCTTGTGCCCAGGATCTTAAGCCGCGGAGTTACGCCTGTAAGTATCGAGTTTATGGATTCGTTGTCGGTGCAGACAAGCTGCAGATATCTCAACGAAAGTCTGCCCTATGAAAACTGCGGCGCCATGCTTTTAATCGAGTTTGACGGCTCGGACCCGGCGCAGGTGGAAGCCGACCTGATCGAAACCGGCAGGCTCTGCGAGAGCTGCGGCGCCGTTGAAGTATACGTTGCCGAGGACCGCAACAACATTGAGCGCATCTGGAACGTAAGGCGCAATATTGCCGAGGCCTTTAAGGTTTACAGCCCGGTCCAGAGCCTGGAAGATATCGTGGTTCCCATTTCAAAAATTCCTTCGGTGATTCCGGAGCTGCAAAGGCTTGGTACTAAATATAAAATGCAGATTCCCTGTTACGGCCATGCCGGAGACGGCAATCTCCACGCGACTCTTGTAAAGGATCCGGAAATGGCAATGGATGAATGGAAAAAAAATGAAAAGGACTGCCTTGCTGAACTTTACGGAATTACAAAAAATGCAGGCGGCAAGATTTCCGGCGAGCACGGCATAGGCATCAAGCGCAGGGAATCTTTTGGAGAGCTTGTAAACCCGGCCGAGCTTGAACTTATGAGATCGCTCAAGCGCGCCTGGGATCCCAACAATATAATGAATCCCGGGAAAATTTTTTGTCTGCAAAGTAACCGACTTTATAGACAAACACTATATAACAAAAATATGGCAGGTGATTTATGAAATTTTACGTTCCGTACATTGATTTGGTTTTGTCGTATGACAATAATAACGGCAATAAAAAAATTTTTGAAACTATTGAAATCATCAAGCGCGCCGATTCTGCGCTCACGGCTAAACCAAGGCACATTACCGACAGCATCGCTGCCGGCAGCGCCGGCGGCATACATGAATTTTATTCCCAGGCCGATTACGCCTGGCCCAATCCCGATACCGCAGACGGCCTGCCGTTCGTAAACCGCGATGGACAGTCCTATCCCGGCGCTTTTTTCGATCACCGCAAAGCAATGCGTTCCATGAGGACCAATGTTTCCAATTTTACGGCCGCGTATTTATTAACCAAAGATAAAAAATATTCACAGGCGGCCTGTGTATGGCTTAAAGAATTTTTCCTTGATGACGCCACTTATATGGAACCCAGCCTGCTGTATTCGCAGGCAGTGTCCGGAGTCTGCACAGGCCGCGGCATCGGCATTATCGATACCCTTCACCTGATCGATATTCCGGCGGCCGCCGATCATCTTTATGAAGCCGGTGTTATGGAAAAAAGTATTTACGAAGGACTGCAGTCCTGGTTCGCTAAATACCTTAACTGGATGTGCACGCACAAATACGGTGTTGATGAATTGAACCATCCCAATAACCACAGTGTATGCGCTCATGTGCAGGCCGCGGCCTTCGCGCGGTTTACCGGCAACAGCGGTGTGTTAAAAATGTGCGCCGATCATTATAAAAATATTTTGCTTCCCAACCAGATGGCCGATGACGGTTCTTTCCCGCTTGAACTCGCGCGCACCAAGCCTTACGGTTATTCAATTTTTGTGCTGGATAATATGGCGACATTATGTTTTATGCTTTCAACAGAGCATGACAATCTCTGGGAATTTACACTCGCTGACGGCAGAAGCATTGGCAGGGGGCTGGATTTTTTGTATCCGTTTTTAATTGACAAATCCGGTTTCCCGTATAAACCTGATGTCATGTACCATAATGAATGGCCTGTTGCGATGTCTTTTATGCTGTTTGCCGCGGCCGCTTACGGCGATAAAAAATGGCTTGATTTATATGCCGGCCTTGACAAGAACCCAACCGTAACCGAAGTAAGGCGTAATACCGCAATCCGGGTTCCGTATTTGTGGCTTAATTGACTTAACAAAATATTTGCGGTATAAAAAATTGTGCAGCGCAGCATTGCGCGGGGTGTGTTAATATATATGCAAAATAATCTTGCCAATCTGAACCCTTCACCATATGACGAGTATGACGCGGCCATCATCGGCTGCGGTGTCTGCGGCGTAAACATCGCGCGCCGGCTTTCATCCTATAAAATAAAAACCGCTGTGCTGGAAAAAGCCGCCGATGTTTCTTTTGGCACGTCAAAGGCCAATTCCGGAATTATTCACGGCGGTTTCCACCATAACAGGAAGTACCTCAAGGCCCGCCTGGAAATCCAGGGCAACCTGATGTTCGACCAGTTAAAAAGGGAATTAAAGTTTCCCTTTAAACGCTGCGGAATTATTGTAGCTGCGCTTCATGATGACGAGATGAAGGTAGTCGAGCATTTGTACCGCCAGGGAGTTGAGAACGAAGCAATCGGCATAGAGCTCTGTTCCAGGGACAGGATTCTGGAAGTGGAGCCCAAACTTTCTTACGATGTAGTCGGCGGGCTTTATGTTCCGGGCGGCGGTATTATCGAACCTTATCTTTATGTTTTTGCCATGGCAGAGTCCGCGATGAAGAACGGCGTTCATTTTTTTACCAATTTTAAAGTAGCCGGCGGCAGGTACCAGGATAAATCATGGATTATCAGCACCGGCGACGGCCGGACGATCAGGGCGCGCTATGTAATAAACGCGGCCGGTCTTTACGCCGATGAAGTCTCAAAGGCCTTTGATGCGGAAGACTTTACGATTCACGCCAGGAAGGGCGAATATTTTTTAATGGACAAGGCTGCGGTAAAAGCCAGGCCGGACCGTGTGGTGTTTCCGACTCCGACATCGGTATCCAAAGGAATGCTTGTAATTCCCACTGTTGAAGGAACCATTCTTGTCGGGCCGACCGCCGATGATCAGGATGACAAAACCGATTTTTCTACAACTTCCGAAAGGCTCGAACAGATACTGGATTCCGGCAAGCACATGATCCCCTTCCTCAGCCGCAGCGATGTGATCGCCAGTTTCGCGGGTATCCGCCCCTGCCTTGATGAGGATTTTTACATTGATATGTCGGCAAAAGCTCCCGCCTTTGTACAGGTGGCCGGTATCCAGTCGCCCGGTCTTACTGCGTCGCCGGCCATCGGTGAGTATGTCAAGAACCTGCTAATCAATTCCGGCCTGGAGCTTGCCGAAAAACCCGGCTGGGATCCGTTTATCGAAGATCGTCCAAGATCGCGGACGCTTTCGCCGTTCAAACTCGACGAGCTTATCGCGGAGAATCCGGCTTGGGGCAATGTAGTCTGCCGCTGCGAGAACGTAAGCGAGGCAGAGATCGTGCAGGCGATAAGGCTGGGCCATTATACGCTTGACGGAATCAAGTATTTTACCAGATCGCAGATGGGCCGCTGCCAGGGCGGTTTCTGTACTTACAAAATAATTAAAATTATAATGAGGGAAACAGGCCTGTCCTGGAATGAGGTTACCAAGCACGGCGGAGAAAGCCGCCTCCTTTTGGGGGAACTGTAATGAAAGAACTTCAATACGACGCGGCTGTAATCGGGGCCGGAGCGGCCGGCATGGCGGCTGCCCTGGAACTGGACAAACAGGGATTCAGTACAGTTCTACTTGACCGCGAAGACCACCTTGGCGGCATCCTGATGCAGTGTATCCACAACGGATTCGGCCTGCATAAATTTAACGAAGAACTTACCGGGCCGGAGTTTGCCGGCAGGTTTATCGATCAATTGGCTACTTCCTCTGTTACAGTAAATTTAAATACAACCGTTACATCGCTGCGATCCGGCAGGAACCCCGCTCACGGCAATAACGCATATGGCCCGGACCCCGGCACGGGTCAGGTTTATAACGAACTTTTTTGTGTATCGCCGGATGGCGTTCTCCATATTTACGCAAGGGCTGTTGTTCTTGCGATGGGCTGCAGGGAAAGAAACCGCGGCAATGTGCGTATTCCCGGTTCCAGGCCGGCCGGTGTTTATACCGCGGGCCTTGCGCAGCGGCTTGTAAATATCGACGGTTATATACCGGGCAAAGAAATTGTAATAATCGGCTCCGGAGACATAGGCCTTATCATGGCGCGCCGCATGACCTGGATAGGCTGCAAAGTCAAAGCGGTAGTCGAAATTATGCCTTATCCTTCAGGCCTTACCCGCAACATCGTACAGTGCCTGCGTGATTTTGACATACCGCTTTACCTTTCATCCCAGACCACAAGCATTTTTGGCAATGACCGGGTGGAAGGCGTCGAGATTACTCCGATGGAAAACGGCCTGTTGGTTCATGATAAAAAATTCCGTATTGACTGCGATACAGTGCTGCTCTCGGTAGGGCTGGTTCCGGAGAACGAATTGTCCAGGGAAGCCGGCATTGAACTTAACAGTACAACAGGCGGCCCCCAGGTCGACTCAACCCTTATGACCAATGTTGATGGTTTTTTTGCCTGCGGTAATGTGCTCCACGTTCATGACCTGGTTGACTGGGTTTCCGAAGAAGCTGAGGCTGCGGGAGCCCGCGCTTCCGACTGGCTAAGGGGCCGCAGGCCGGATATCCAGATACGCCTCAAAGCCGGCGCCAATGTGCGTTACATTAATCCTGGAAAACTAAACCCCGCTGCCGTTAACAAACTGTTTCTTAGATCAATGATAGTAAAGAATGAAGCTGTTCTGGAATTAAAACTTGACAACCAGGTTTTTAAAACCATAAGGAAGACCCATGTTCAGCCTTCAGAAATGATCAATGTAACCTTAACATCCAAAGATTTGGAAAAAACGTGTTTTAACGCTGACTCAGTAATGGAGTTCAGCATTGTCTAGGGAGAATTATATGAAGGAAATGACCTGCATTGTATGCCCAATCGGCTGCAATATTACTGTAGAAGAAGACGCTGACGGCGGCGCCGATTCAAACGGCCAGCTTCTGCTCACAATAACCGGCAACAGCTGCAACAGGGGCGCCGCTTATGCCCGCGAAGAAATACTGTCACCCAAACGCGCTGTTACAGCGACCTGCGGTTTTATGGGCGCGGATAATCAGACCCGCGGTCTTTCCGCGCTGCGCCGCATTCCCGTAAAATCCAGCGCGCCTTGTCCAAAAGGTAAAATCAGCGAACTGCTGGGCGATATCTATCGGCTAAACCCAAGTCTGCCGGTCAGGGCGGGAGACAAACTGCTCACCGACTGGAAAGGCATTGGCATTGATGTTGTGGCTGTCAGGGATGTGCTTTCTTAAGCGGCATTTTTCTTTAAACATTTATCCCATTAGCATTTTTTCCAGCTGATCAACCAAACGGCCGAACACTCTGCAGGCGGCTTCTACCGGCGCCGGTGATGACATGTCAACGCCAGCGGCTTTGAGCGAATCAACCGGGAACCTGGAACCGCCGGACTTTAAAAACGTAAAATAATCATCGCGTTCTTCTGCGCCGCCGGACATTACGCGTTCGGCCAGCGCAAGGGAGGCCGAAATTCCGGTTGAATATTTGTAAACATAGAAGGCGCGGTAAAAATGCGGGATGCGCAGCCCTTCCAGGTCGCTTTCTTTTTCAAGAACCATTTCGCTGCCGAAGTATTTTTCCAGCAGCCCGCGGTATTCGCCGCGCAGAACATCAACGGTAAGCGGGGAGCCCTGTCCTTCCAGCTCGTGGGTGCGCTTTTCGAATTCAGCGAACATGGTCTGACGGTAAAGGGTCCCAAGAATTTCGTCAACGCGTTTATTGACCATGTAGAGTTTAAGCTGCGGCGATTTTGATTCCTTCATAAAATATCTGAACAGAAGTTCTTCGTTGAAAGTGCTGGCAACTTCGGCTTCGAAGATAGTGTAATTGTAATGCATAAACGGATTATTGGCGGCAGAGTACCAGGAATGCATCGAGTGTCCGCCCTCGTGGGCCATGGTAAACACGTCCCGTATGCTGTCGTCCTTGTAGTTCATAAGGATGTGGGGATCCCCGCTATAGCTTCCCGCCGAAAACGCGCCTGAACTTTTGCCTTTGTTTTCGTACCTGTCCGCCCAGCGGCCCAGCAGTCCGGCTTTTAGTGTGTTAACGTATTCATCGCCCAGCGGCGCCAGCGCTTTGCCTACAATTTCTACAGCCTCATTCCAGGAGGTAGTTTTTTTTACATCGGAGACCAGCGGCACATATACATCGTAGTGGCGCAGTTCATTCAGTTTTAACGCTTCTTTTCTTAAATGATAATAACGGTGCAGAGGGGCCAGGTTATCTCCCACTGTGCCGATTAGGTTGTCATAAACGGATTCACTTACATTATCGCCGTAAAGTGCTGCGGCGCGCGCGGAAGCAAATCCGCGTATCCTTGCTTTGATTACATCCTGTTTTACCTGGCCGGAATAAAGTGCCGCCAGTGTATTTTTATGATTTTCGAAATTACCGTAAAATTTTTTATAAACTTTTTTGCGAAAATCCCTGTCCGGATTTTCCATGAACACAGACCATGTTGACTGCGACAGGGGGCGCTTCCCTTCCGGAGTATTAAGTGTTCCAAAATCAAGATCAACATTCGTAAGCACAGAAAAAGCGTCGCCGCATGCGCCTTCGCCTTCTGCATGCATCGCTATGATACGCTCCTCCCTGTCGCTTAACGTATATTGTCTGTAGCGCAGGAGTTTGTTTAAATATACCCTGTATTCGCCAAGCAGGGAGCTTTTTATAAATTTTTTAATATCGGCCTCAGGAATTGCCATGATCTCCGGAGCCGCCCAGGAGGCCGCCGCATTGGCTTTTGAAGCTGCCATCATAAATCTGCCGGTCATGGTCCTGGCCGCGCTGTCACCCTCGTCTTCGGCCTGGCGCAGTTCTGAATAATACCCAAGCCGTTCCTCAAGTATTTCCAGGCCGCGCAGATAATTCATCCACGCCGCCAGGTTTTTTGCCGATTTACCAAGGGTTCCCTTAAACGACGGAATTTTTTCGGCTTCTTTTTCGTAGGTTTCAAGACCAGCTTTCCAGGCATCGTCATCCTTAAACAGTTTTGACAGATCCCATGTATCTTTTTGGGGGACATCCCTGCGGAGGGGAATGGATTCGTTTGACATTTGAGTTTCCTTTATTTCGTAATAAAGCCTCGATCCCAAGGCTTTTTTATATTATAATAATTTAACATGTTCGTTAACCCGGAGGGAGCGGTTTATGGGAGCGGCGCCTAGAATTGCTGAACATCGCTCTGGAGCAAATTTTTTCAGCATGAAAAATTTAAATTTATCCGCGGTTCTTCTGGCGGCAACTGCCGCCGCAGGACTTTTGGCAGCCGGCCTGCTTGCATCATGCAAAACCCCGCCGCAGCCGCCGGAACCGGACAAACCTTATGTAAGTTTGAAATATGTGTCTGCAGAAGCCGGCGATACCGCAGCTGTAAATCTGGGATTTGTTCTGGATGTAAACAACCCTGCGCCGTTCAACGCCGGATTTACCGTTAAAAAATGGACCGCTGTAATAAACGGAATTGAAACGCCGGTTGACCTTTTGTCCCCGGACGGCAAGTCCGCGGATAACTACGCTTTTACAGTAGGGCCGGGAACCGTGCAGGTACCCGGGATCACAGAAGTTTCTGGCGCCGCGGAAGCTCCTGGTATCGCGGAGGCTGCTCTGGTTCCCCCGATTACGTCTGTTCCCTTAAGCGTTAAGCTGAATATTCCCGCGCTCGCCGCAAAAGGAATTCCTTTAAACGAAAATTTTACTTTTGACCTGACCATTGATTTGGCTTACAGCCCTATATCCGGGGCGCCGGAGATCATCCAGGCGGGCGCAGCCGCCGTTTTTCCCCTGGTGCAGGAGCCGGTTTTTTCCATAACCGCGATAGCCATTCTAAAAGCTGAACTTATCAATACCAGGTTTAGGGTAACAATGAAAATCGACAATCCTAACTATTTCCCGGTCGACCTTTCTTTTTTTTCCTACGAACTGTACGGCAACGGCCTGCTCTGGGCGGACGGCACCGAACGCAGTGTTTTAACGGTGCCAGCCAGAGCCTCGATCAGCGCCAATCTTTTTTTGATTATGAACTTTATAAACATGAAGCGTGATCTGCTGGATCAGATTATTAAGCTGGAAGATGTAAATTACCGCTTTGCCGGGAATGTTATGACCTCTACCGGAATTGATTATTTACCCAGGTTTAAAACAGAATTTGATCTTGGCGGGTACTCAAAGGTATATGAAAACTGATGGCTGCCTGCAAAAATTTCAACTGTAGTTGTCATCAAGGAATTTTATCAGGTCAGCGCTGATATGTGTATCAAATGAACTGTCGGTGATTTCAAATTCTTTTTGCATATTTTTCTTTTGATCATCTGTTAGAATTTTTTCAAACCACGGATACAGGATTTTATCTTCCTTTCTGATATGATTCCGCAGCAGTTCAGTGTATCCGGCAAGTGATTGCTTTATTTGATCCCGGTTATCCGACTTGAGACCTTCTGACGCCAGACCTATAAAGTTACGGCCGGCCTGATGTTCCGCCAGCATTACTTTTATTACCTCGGTATCCGGATCGGCTTTTATAAAAAGAATATTTTCTTCCTTGGCGTGATGGAAGCGGTCCGCGTAATTTCTTACAAAGAAAATCGTCTTTTCGATATTTTCTTTTATTGTCTTGTCCATTTGTTTTTTATTACCCAGGTATTCTGCCAAATCCAGGAGTCTTAAAATATTTTTATGTTCATTAACAAGCTGCTGTATGGGTTTGCAAAAGAGATCCTGTTTGGATTTCGCGGGGCTTTCCGCGGCAGGGATAATTTCGATTTTTTCACCGTTAATAATTTTGTCGATCTGTGCCATTATGGTTTTCTTTGTATCATCCGGGAAATTATGAACATCCAGGACATCTTTTAATAAACAGGTTCCTACCGAACAGCCCGCGCAGTCTACACCGTTTATTGTCAGCAGTTTTCCCGTGTCCGGAAATTCATTTATTACATCCTTGATTGCCATATTGTAATAGTTCATTTTTACTCCATGGGGAACGGCAGAACGCCGTCCAAAGTTTTTTTATTTGTGAATAACATTATCAGTCTGTCCAGTCCCATTGCAACCCCGGAACAGGGGGGGAATTTATTCCCCACGGGAAAAATTTCTCCGGAACGCGGCAAAAATATTTTCCAGTAGTCTTCATCAACATTGTGGCGGACAAGGGAGGTTTTTTCTTTTTCGGTTTTTTCGTTCTCAAAGAATTTTTTTACTTCCCCGGCCGATGTTTCTTCGGAAAAACAATTGGCAAGTTCCAGACCCCTGCTGTAAAGCTCCCAGCGCTCAACTGTTTTCCCGTCCGGTTTTTTTTTGGCGAGGCAGGGTACAAAAGCCGGATAATCGATCAAGGCAATTGGTTTGTCCAGCCGTATTTTTGGCTCAACCGAATGGATAAAA
>Ga0123357_10000922_pt1 | contig 29857 bp, 18 predicted proteins | sample TergutEmb28metaG_FD_89873 | JGI IMG/M metagenome (GOLD analysis project Ga0123357, IMG submission 89873) | Embiratermes neotenicus P4 segment gut microbial communities from Petit-Saut dam, French Guiana - Emb289 P4 | ecosystem: Host-associated > Arthropoda: Insects > Digestive system > Gut ...
AATAGAGACCTCGCCCCCCACCCCTCAAGAAGTCTCTGTTCATATCTCATCAAGCAGCCCGCCTTATCACCCTCATAAGGCGGGCTGCCCCCTTTTGGGAGGGGCTCTCTCTCAGGCAGGCGGGCGAACACAGTTCGCCCCTACAAAGTCATTGTAATACGGGCGAACACAGTTCGTCCCTACAGAGTTATTGCAATACGGGCGTTTCGCAGCCCTACGGAGTCATTGTAAAGTTGGCAAAGGAGACTTGGTTTGTAACGGCTGCGCCAAAGTCTTTCAACGGTCTCAATAGTGCAAAAAACCCGCCCCGACGCGTTCATAGCGCGGGGCGGTTACAATATCGGTAGCCGTCGCCAGACCATTGGCAGCAGGCTTCCTTGTCCTAGTATCTCACATTTCCCCTCAGAGCTAACAAAATTGCGTCAGGGAGTATATAATCAGCTCATGTCGCGTTTCCGCTTTCTGCTACAACGGCGGTGGATAGAGAGGGAGCTCCCACCATGAGCGTTCATGAACTTCTTGGTAAGGCGAAACAGCTTCTTGGGAACAAAAAGGTTGTCGCGATTACGGCTGGTCTGGCTATCGCACTACTTGCAAGCGGGGTTGCTTATACCTTTTCCATCTCGAGCACTACGCCAAATACCGTTACGAAAACACGGCCTCCCCTAGATAAGAAAATCATCAAAGACTTCGATATCCATGCTGCAGGTGATATCGGAGAGTTGAAAATTATCGCTCCCGCTCATCTGGCGCTTATTGACAAGGCGGGTGATAGCGTGGGAAGTGTTTGCGTTGAGCTTGGCGAAAGCGTTACTTTCAAGAGCGAAGGACTTCAAGCTGGTAAGTATGCAGCTTATCTGACGGAGAATCCTGTTCTTTCCGACGGATCGGTTTTAATTCTACCCAAATCAGTTGAGTGCGAGCTTGAGGCACTGCCAGAAAGCAGCAACATCGCTACGATGACTGTTGAAGTCAGGCTTGTCAGGGTCGGGACAGATGATATGACCCAGCAGCAACTGTTCAACTCAGCAGAAAAACTGCGTGCTGTTGGCGACACAGAGCTTGCTGATAGGCTAGTGGAGCGCATCATATCCGCACCGATGGGCGAAAGCGATGACGGCTCGGCAAAACCCGAAGGATGGGAAGATTCTGCGCTTAATCCTCATAAAAATATGGAATGGAGGGCGACTGTCACCAAAGAAGTCAAGGTTGTGACGAAACAGGCGTGGACCGAAACCGTAGTGGTCGGCGGAACACTTACCACAACTATCCGATGTGCCTGTGGAGCTGGACCATTTAGCAGTCAAAGCGAATGGGTCGAACACTCAAATAAACTACAGCACCCTGAGATGCGGTACTACGATTATATTGACGGGCCAGTTCTTACCTTTGTCGGTCATCCCTATCGTATGATAATTAGCAAAGAGGTAGTGGGCGGGACCCCTGAGCAGATCCATCATCCAGAACAATTCAAAATGGAAACACACATTGTTTCACCTGCCGGCTGGTACGAATCAAAGGATTAGTCCGTCTTACTGCTCGGTCACTAATATAAGCCTGGTGGCGATAGAGGACCTGGCTACCATGAGATTACTACATACTAAATGCTCACATTGCTATTGAGTAATTATGACGCAAGCGTCAAAAATTCTCACTAGCATACATACAGCTGGCTGCATTATTGTTAAAAGGGGATTGTAATCGCAAGGTCCCGGCATAAGAATGAACAAGATTCGTCTGATGGCGCCTCGGTGGACCCTTCCAGGTCTTATAAGAACATCCCGCATGGTGCCGGAGGTGGGATTTGAACCCACACGCCCTTGCGGACAACGGATTTTGAGTCCGTCGCGTCTGCCATTCCGCCACTCCGGCCTGAAGTAAAACGGTGTATTACAGTATAGCGTATAGCGAATCATGTGTCAGGCAGTTCAGGTGACAAAATGGACCTGGTCCTTTTTGTCACCGGGCGCTTCCCGTTTCCGGGAGGCTAGGGCGCGACGTGCCAGCGATTATCTGCGGCTTGCGTCAGGAAACCCTCTGCGGCAAGCTCCGCGAGCACCGTGGCGCAAAGCTCGGCCGGATACCCGCTTGCCTCCGTCAGCTCCGCCGTGCTCTGCCCCGGGTCGGCCACGACGGCGGCCAGCAGCGTCGAACGTCGCTGGCGCCAGGAGCCCTCAAAGGGACTCTGCCGCGTGTGGTGTTTGCTGCGTCGCGAGGGGTTGGGCAGCGTCCGCTTCAACTCGACGCCGTAGTCAAGCAGGGCGTAGTTCCAGCTGCGCGCGTCTGCCCCCAGTTCCGGCGCCAACACTGCGCAGCGCTCGACCAGCGCCATCAGCTCACGGTCGCTTACCCCTTCGACACCAGGGAACAACTCATGCAGAAAGACCGTGCGCACATTGGTCTCCAGATAGGGCGCGGGCACATTGTAGGCAAAGGCCAGGACGCCGCCGGCTGTAGCGGGCCCGACGCCGGGCAGCGTGCAGAGCTCCTCCAGGTTACAGGGCAGCTTACCGCCGTAGCCCTCGCTCAGCGCCTCCGCGGCGCGCTTCAAGGCCAGCGCGCGACGGTTGTAGCCCAGGCCCTGCCAGGCCGTGAGCACGTCAGTTACGCTTGCGGCCGCCAGCGCGTCAACAGAAGGAAAACGCTCCATCCACTCCTCGAAGTAGTGCGTAACACGGGCGGTCTGAGTCTGCTGCAGCATGACCTCGCTGACCAGAATGGCGTAGGGGTCACGAGTCTGGCGCCAGGGAAAATCGCGGTACAGTTGCGCGCCTTGCGCGGCAACGGCGCGGATGAAATTGCTCAGTTGCACGTCGCTGAAAGCCGCGTTCGTCTGCGCCATTTGTGAATCTGCCAATGAGGTCGTCTGCATGTTTATAATGGTACTACCTGGAAGGGAGTATCCGTGTCCGTCTTGACCATCACAGACAAAAAGAATCGGCCCGTCGCGGCGCCCGCTTTTGCGCCGGCTGCGCTTGTTGACACGCATACGCACCTGGGCATGCAGGAAAATCAGCCGCTCGTGATTGCGCGCGCGGCGGCGGCGGGCCTGGGTGCGCTGATAACGATCTGTGACCCCGGGGAGCGCCTTGAAGCGCAGGAGGTTGCGGGGGATGAAGTCGCGCTGACCTACGGTTCGCTTGCCGTCTGGGCAGACGAGGCGCGCCGTATTCTTGACGCAAACGGACGCAGCGACGCGGCGACTCCAAAACTGGCGGTGCTCATCGGCCTGCATCCGCATCACGCGCGCTTCTGGTCTCCGGAAGTTGAGGCCACGATCCGCGAGCGTGCGACCGATCCGCGCACGGTCGGCCTGGGCGAGATGGGTCTGGACTATCACTACGACTACTCGCCGCGCGCGGCGCAGCGCGCGGTCTTTGCGGCGCAGCTGCGATTGGCGCATGAGCTTGATCTGCCCGTCTGCCTGCACCTGCGCGAGGCGCATGAAGACGGCCTGCGTATTTTGCGTGAGCTTGGCGTACCGCCCCGCGGCGCGGTCCTGCACTGCTTCAACTTAGACTATGAGGTGGCGGCTCCCTTTGTCGAGCTGGGCTGTGTGGTCAGCTTTGCCGGTCCGCTCACCTTCAAGAAAGCAGACGAGGTGCGCGAGGCCGCGCGCCGCGTGCCAGAAGGCAAGCTTATGGTCGAGACCGACGCGCCCTTTATGGCGCCGGAACCTCTGCGAGGTCTGTCCTGCGAGCCGGCTTTTACGGTTTTTACGGCAGCGCGCCTGGCAGAAGTACGGGGCGTCTTGCTTGAAGAGATCGCCGCGCAGACCACGGCCTGCGCGCGACAGGTGTATCAGCTGTGACAACGGTCCTGTGCATCGAAGGCAGTCCGCGACGGGGCGGTAATACGGCGCAGCTGGCGCGGCTGGTAATCCGCCACATCAAAGCTGACGGACGGCAGGTTGCGCGCTTTTCTGTGGGGGAGCAGCACTTTGAGTCCTGCCTTGCCTGTAACACGTGCTTAAGGACCGGGCAATGCTGCCTGTACTGCGCGGGAGACCAGATGCCCAAGCTCTATGAAGCGCTCGACGCCTGCGACGCGCTGCTGTGGATCACGCCGCTCTACTTTGCCGGTGTGCCCGCGCAGCTCAAGTGCCTGATCGATCGCTTTCAGCCTTACTATGGGCGGCGTCTGCTGTATGGCAGGCCCGCGGCCTCGTATCGCCGCCAGGCCGCCGCCATCATCCTGGGCGCGGGCGGCGATCCCTTTGGCGCCGACGCAGCGGCTCTTACTCTTCGCAGCGCCTCCCAGATGGCGGAGTTCCGGCTGCTTCAGCCCCTGGTAATCAGCGGCGCTGATGCGCCGGGTGACATCCTGAGCGCGCGCTTTGCGACGCAGCGTATGCAAGCGCTGAACTTGGCCGACATGTTGACGGGCAAGAGACTGCGGGATGTCTAAGCATTCGCCGCTTGCAAGCCCGCGGGCTACGATCGCTACGCTGCAGGACTATGGGCTGTATACGAAGAAGCGGCTGGGGCAACATTTCCTGATAAATGATGGGGTCGTAGGAAAGATCATGGCTCTGGCAGCGCCGGCAAAAGGAGACACGCTGCTGGAGGTGGGCCCCGGCATCGGCACGCTGACCCTGGCCCTCCTGGGCACAGGACAGCCGACCATCGCGGTAGAAAAGGACCCGGCTCTGTTGCCCGCTCTGCGCGCGAACACAGCGAGCGTGGCAGACGCAACGCGCGCGGCGGAGGGAGAGCGCGCAGGGCGCACAACGGATGCGGCGAGTGGCGCGCGCGCGGGCGACGCTGCCTGCTGCCAGCGGTTTGCGCTGCTGCATCAGGACGCGCTTGACCTTGACGCGCTGATCCCGCAGCTTCCTGCGGGCCCGCTGATGCTCGTAGCAAATTTGCCCTATCAGGTGGCGGCCACCGTTGTTCTGGCCTACTTTGAGCGCCTGCCTCAGTTGCGCGCTGCGACCGTGATGGTGCAGCGTGAAGTCGCCGAGCGCATGATGGCCCATCCCGGCACGAAGGCCTATGGCGCTTACACCGTCAAGCTGGCTCTGCTTGCGCGCGCTACGGGCAGCTTTGCGGTGTCGCGCTCAAGCTTTCTGCCGCCGCCCCGAGTCGACTCGACCGTGATCCGTCTGGACCGCCGCGAGGAGGGAGCAGGCGCAGCGGACAGCGCAGGGGCAGAGGCGGGAGCAAAGGTCAAGGCGCCCGGATACGTCGTGGCGACAGACGCTGGCGCGGGTTATGCCACCGTTGCCGCTTTGGTGGACGCGGCTTTTGCGATGCGGCGCAAGACCCTGCTTAATAATCTGAAGGCCGCCTGGCCGGATCGCCCCCCGGAGGCTTTGAGTCGCGCGCTTGCAGATATCGGCGCTGATGACGCTGTGCGCGCGGAAGCGCTTGATCCCCTCAGCTTTGTTCGTCTGGCCGCCCTTCTGCTGGCGGAAAGCGATGAGTGATGCGCAGGGATTGGTGCGGCTACGTATGAGTGATGTGTAGTAAATAAGGAAGTTTTTTGTGCGCTGCCAACAGGTTACCTTCTTATTACTTGCGGACCGGGAGGGAAGGAACTATCATTTAAATAGGGATTCATACCTTTTTTGGTGACATACGCAGGTAGGGGACGGGTAAAGGTATGCCTTCATGGGGCTGAAGAAAGCAACAGGGAGACGGTCGTGCAGGCGTGAAAACAGCAGTACTGAATAAAAAGCATTTTATTAAAAGGGTGATAGCGCTTGTCCTTACGAGTTGCCTGATAGTAGCAGGCAGCACTTTTGGCTCCGCGCAGGCCAATCAGGTGATTCCTTTCCCGACCGCATTTCAAAACGGAAGTTTTGAAGACGGAATGGCGGCAATTTTTACGCCAGTACCCGCAGCTAATGCCAGGTCAAAACCGATAGACCAAGGCAGTGTGCCCGGCTGGAATACCACGGAAGCCGATGGGCTTATTGAAATCTGGCTGAGCGGTTTTACGCCGGGATCTGCGGTGTCCACTGGCTATAGATACAATACTGCGGCGGGAGCGGGCGATTACTTGGCGGAGCTTAACGCGAACTGGGGCGCCATGCTCTACCAGTCCATAGAGACGACGCCCGGCGCCCTTTATCGTTGGTCTGCTCTGCATCGAGGGCGTATGAGTAACACGGTTCCTGACAAAGCTGATGTTTTGATTGGCGCCTATGAAAAGTTTGATCTGACTCTCGTAAATGATCCTGCGGGCTCGCCGCTCGTTCCTCCTACCACGCCTCCGGTCTCGAATAATGATATGTCCCGGATGGAGATGTCAGATATCGCCGGAACAGTGAACGAGGGGGCTGGTGTGGCAAGCACTCAGTGGGGCTCGTACTACGGCTATTACCCGGCAGACTCCGATCATACCTTGATGGGATTCGTAGCAATATCTTCAACGGGAACAAACAACTCAAAAGTAAACTCAATGGGCAACTTGATCGATAACGCGAGCTGGCAAGAGATTTCTGAGCCTGCTACCGAGACTGTTGTTTCGGGCGATACCCCCGACGACTCGTTGATGGTCAACAATCTGGCTGATGGCTACTCGGCGAGCCCAGATTATTCAAGCATCCCAACAGATGCGAATGGCGACCTCCAGCCGGGCGTATACCAAGTTCCTGTAATCATTAAGCAGGGGGGAAATCTGCTCCAAGACAGCAATAAGGGGACCCTCACCGCGACAGAAAGCTCAGAGATCACCTCCACCCTGATCGTGCGGCCTAAGTTGACGGTCAAGTTTGTTGACGAAGATACCGGCAGTGAGATCCAGACCTCCACGGTGACTCCTGGCTGGGCCGAAGAATCCTGGGACGCGTCGTCGGTACCTGATTCGATCACGACAGCAGACGGGGTAACCTATCTGTTTGACAAGCGCGACGAAAGCACCGATACCACTACCGGGGTCTACGGGATTACCACGCTCGGCAGCGATGACGCTCCTCTTCTGAGAAACACTAACGTCACCTACCTCTATAAGCGGGCGACCTTAAAGATCACGGTTCACTATGTTGACGATCAGGGCAATACCCTGGCGCCAGACGAGACAACAAAGACCGCCTCTGGCCTGCACTATGACATCGGTCCGCCAAGTCCGGGGGACAAGGTGACGTTTAATGGCGTCGTCTATATCTACGACGACGCGACGGGCGACGAGACTTCTGGAACGGCGCACGCAACAGATCTGGATATTACTCTGCGCTTTCATAGATGGCCGGGCATAGACTTCAGCTTTAATAAAGTGGGGGACCATGACGCTCCTCTTTGGGGGGTAGCGTTCAAGCTGACGCCGCGCAACGCGCAGGACACCGCCTGGGACAGCGCTGAGGCGACCACGGTGGTAAGTGGCAGCGACGGTACGGTCACTCTGACCGGCTTGCTGGATACCCGCTACCTTCTGGAGGAAGTCGATCCGTACCCTGGCTATGGACTGCCGCTGGGCTACTGGGTGCTGACCGTGAACGCGGAGGCAACACCGCCGGATCCGGTCGTATCCATCGAAGCGAAGGGCACTCCTCCTGCTTTCAGGATACAGGACGGCGTCTACACCCTGGTGAATTACAAGAACTGGACCCTGCCTTTCCTGGGCAGCTGGGGCGTGATCCCCTACGTCATAGCGGGCGTCATTTTGTTAGGCGCCGCGCTGATCCCGTTGCCAAAATCGAAGAAAAAAACCCGCTAAATTTTTTAAATTAAGCATAATATCAAAGTTTTCGGGAAAATTACTTTTTTCACGGGAAGTTCACGGTTTGTAACGGAGAGCTTGCAGTAAAGTAAGCAGGTAACTATCATTTTTAATAGATGTATGTCCCTTAATTGGGGCATGCACCAAAATGTCAAATGAATGAGAGACATTCTGACGGGGTTATTGGGGTTCTAGAGAGACAGAGTTGGGCGTGGGAAAAGCGTTACCACATAAAAGGTCAACCGCACGCCTAAGCTTCAAGCTTAGGACGGTCATCAGTGCGCTCATTATTTCAGCGCTGGTACTGCCGTTGCTCTCTTCTGGCAATTTTGCGTCAGCGGGGCTCAACAGCGATGACCTCAGCAGTCAGACCACGACGGCCACCGCTTCTACCGAGGCAACCGGTACTCCCGACACTCCGTCTTTAAGCGATCAGAAGTTTACCGCGACGGTCTATACCGACTCAACCTTGACGACGCCTACCGCGGATAACACCGTACATATCAGCGGAGACATGCCCACGGGCGGCTATGCCACAGCCTATCCAGTTGATCCTTCTCTGGAAGATGCCGACGTACTGGTCGCCTATGACATCACGGTCTACTGGGCCAACGGAACAAAGTTTGAAGTTGACACTCCGCTTAACGTGAGCATCGACGTGCCCGACATGCCTGATCTCATGGAGGCCAACTTGGGGTTGGTCTATATCCCTCCGGAGGGCCAGCAGCCAGAAGCGCTGATGACGCCGGTCAGCGCGACCGACTCGGGAGTCTCCTTTGATGTAGACCATCTCTCCACCTACGCTATCACTATCACTAACGTAAATACCTATGACCTCAATCTGGATGGAGTGACCACAACGGGGCTTTCGATAACCGCGCCCTATTCTGGCACGGTGTATTCCGACTATCCAGGTCAGGTACATACGCTTACCTTTACCTCGACCAACACGAACCTTACCTTCACCAGCGTCAACCAGGATGGGACCGAGACCTTGGGCGGGCCCTTCAAGGTGGGCACAACCGGGCCGACGTTTAACAGCACGCTGACCTTTACGGATTCGACGGTCATAACCCTCGCGTTTAACAACGGGACCACTAACCGGACGATCACCTACACCATCAAGGTGCAAAACAACTACTTTTATATCAAGGATGCCATCCCGACTCAAAACGGCCTGCTGATAGCGACGTTAAGCGATGCCTTTGCCGCCGACGTCGCCAGTTACGTCTGGATGGAAAGCGCGAGCGCGGGCGGCCCTTATGTCCCCGTTGATCCTTCGGTCATCTCTGGCGATGGGACCAGCGTAAACGTTGCTGAGGACAACGGCTCTCTGATGTACTACAAGCTGGTCGCAACGCTTACTGACGACACGACCGTTGAGTCCGACCCCTATCAGGTGCTTTACTATACCGCTCTTATGAACGGGGGCTTTGAGCAGCCTGACGTTTCGACCCGAGCAGCGGGCAATACCAACTATTCGAACTTTGCCAATGGTACGCCGGGCCTTGTCTGGCAGACGACCGCATCAGACAACATGATAGAGATCAGTCAACCGGGGACTACAGTTTATGGAGTTAGCCCTAATGAGGGGCAACGTTTTGCTGAGCTGAACGCGAATGCGGTCGGTACCCTTTATCAGGACGTATTGGTAACTCCGGGCGAGACGCTCTATTGGACTCTGTCTCATGCGGGGCGTGTTAACGGTACGATCAACCCATCGGGCGTCGATACTATGTACGTGGTCATTGCGCCCAGTACTACCGGGAGCGCGGCAGATATTCCCGCAGAGTCAGTGGGCGCGCCCAGTGGGACGATTGTGCTCAGCCCGGATGGCACGGTGTCTGTGGCGACCATCACCGACGGGCCTGGAACGTGGAACAGCGGCAACGGCGGCGAAAAATATTCGGGTGACTATGTAGTGCCGGATGGCGTCTACGTGGTGCGCTTTTACTTTGAGAGCGCCACCACGGACTCATCGGCAACCTTTGGTAACCTCCTGGATGACATTACCTTCGATGCCAATATGCCCTATTCGATCGAGTACTATGTTGACGGTGTGCTGATGGCTACGTCTGCGACCTATAAGGCCTCAAGCGGTACGCTCATCAACGCGAATGGTACTATCACTGATCCCAGCACCGGGGCGACCATGATCCCTGCCTTAGCCACCTTGTTCACTACGTATGACACAAACCCGGACTATAGCCTGCAGCAGACCGTACTGACGACCAGGGACCATGAGGGCAATGACCTTTCTGGTGGCACGGATCTTAACCGCGCAACAGAATTCACGTTGAGGAAGGCTAATAGTGTCCTGCAGCTGTACTATGTGACCAAGGGGGTCTTTGTCAATAAGACCGTCAGTGGAGTCCCGCCGGACGATATGCCTCAGGATACTTATCTCGCGGACTTTGGGCTCTATGACAAAGCCGGAAGCCTCTTGGCGACTGCGACGGTCACGATGTCCGGCGGCAGCATTACGGGGTCGGCGGAATTCCTTAACAGCGCGGGCAATCCGGTCGGACTAGATCCGGAGACCACCTATATAGTAAAGGAACTTACGACCAGTGATATACCTGGCTATACCTACGTTTCGACCACACCGATTGCTGCGACTGCCTTCATCGACTCTGTCGAAACAACGATAGATCCGGTGCCTACTGGTACCGGCATGATCATAACGTTTTCGACGCCCGCCTCATCTAAAGCTTCGATCTACGAGGCCTACTATGCTAATACCTACAAGAAGAGCACCATCGACTTCACGTTCTTCAAAGTGGGGGAGCAGGATGTCCCACTTGAGGGGGTTCAGTTCAAGCTGACGCCGCGCAATGGCGATGACAGCGGCTGGGACGTCGCCAGCACGATCACGGTGACCAGCGACGCGGACGGCAAGGTCGTCCTTCCGGATCTCTTGAAGAATACATACTTCTTGCAGGAAGTGACGCCTTATCCGGGCTACGTCCTGCCTTCGGGGAGCTGGATCCTGGCCGTTGATCCCGACGCGACGCCGGCAGTGACCTTTACCCCGCAGGGTTCGCCGACGGCCTTCCAAATACAGGACGGCGTCTATACGCTGGTGAACTATAAGCGCTGGAATCTGCCCTTTGCTGGCAGCTGGGGTGTGATTCCCTATGTCATCGGAGGCGTCGTATTGGTAGGCGGAGCCTTCCTGACGCTCTCTACGTCCAGGAAAAAGAAAGCGCAGCGCGCATAGGGCGCTTCCTAAAACCTCTCCGATGGCGGCTCTTGCGTGGCGCTTTGTGGGAACAGTTATGTGCTTTTTATGGAGCTTGACATTAACGTCGCTAATATCATATACTGATAAATTGCTGAAAATCGTCTATTTACAATACCGAGGAGGAGTCCCTAAGTGGCCAAAACCATCGATTCTCCTATAAAGTCCGGGGCGGCGGTAAAACGTCGCAGCTTCGGCAAAAGTCCTGAAATTTTAGCAGTTCCCAACTTGCTTGCCGTACAACTTGATTCTTTCAAATGGTTCCAGGAACAGGGCCTGAAAGACGTCTTCAAGGAGCTCTCGCCGATCACTGATCGTGACGAGCGCTTTTATGTTGTCTTCGGCGATTACACGTTCGGACAGCCAAAGAACACCGTCGAGGAATGCAAGGAGAAAGGGCTGACCTATCAGTCCTCTCTGCTGGTCAATGTCTCGGTCATCAATCGTGAGACGGGCGAGGAGCTCCAGAAGAACCTTATCTATCTGGGCGACATCCCGGTCATGACTGATCGCGCGACCTTTGTCATCAATGGCAGTGAACGTGTCATTGTGAGCCTCCTGCAGCGCTCGCCGGGCGTCTACTTCGCTATGTCGGAGCGTCGTGACAAGGAGGAGTACTACACGGCAGAGATTAAGCCGCATCGCGGCGCGCCGCTCTCCTTTGAAGTCGATCGCGCAGGCGGCATTCAAGCTAACGTTAACCGGAGCCGCAAGGTGCCGGTCACGATGTTTCTGCGCGCCGTGGGCGTGGCGGAGACTAACGAGGAGCTCCTGAAGCTCTTTAATAACGCACAGACTATCCAAAGCACCCTGGATCGTGATCTGACGCAGGACCGCGAAGAAGCTCTGATCGAGCTCTACAAGCGTTTGCGTCCGGGCGAGCATCCGACGATCGAGTCGGCCACTAACCTGATCGAGAACCTGTACTATCGCGAGCACCGCTATGACCTGGCGCGCGTAGGGCGCTATCAGATCAACAAGAAGCTGGGGCTCGATTACGGCGACGAACAGACCGCGCTTACTCCCGATGATATCTTCAAGACTGTTGAGTATCTGGTGCACCTGGCCGAGCACGACAAGGGCTACACCATCGACGACGTCGATCATCTGGGCAACCGCCGCGTTTCTACGGCGGGCGAGCTGGTGCAAAACCAGTTCCGCATCGGCCTGTCGCGTGTGGCGCGTACGATCTCTGAGCGTATGACGATGATGAGCCCGGATGACATCGCGCCAGAAAGCCTGATCAACATTCGCCCTGTGGGCGCTGCGATCAAGGAGTTTTTTGGCTCAAGCCAGCTGTCGCAGTTCCTCGACCAAACCAATCCGGTTGCCGGCATGGCGCACAAGCGTCGTCTGTCTGCCATTGGTCGCGGCGGCATCCGCAGCGCGCGCGAGGCAAAGATCGACGTGCGCGACGTGCACCCCAGTCACTACGGCCGCATCTGCCCGATCGAGACGCCAGAAGGCATGAACATCGGTCTGATCGGTAACCTGGCGACCTATGCGCATGTAAATAGCTACGGCTTTATCGAGACTCCCTACCGGCGCGTTAAAGACGGCAAGGTCACAAAAACGATCGCCTTCCTTACCGCCGACCAGGAAGAAAAAGAGATCATCGCCCAGGCCAACGAGCCTTTCGACCCCAAGACGGGCGCGTTCTTGCACGAACGCGTGCTCTGCCGTATCAAGGGCTCTGGCGTTGACGGCCAGTTTGGCGAGCCAGAAGAGCTTCTGCCAGAAGACGTCACGCTCATGGACGTCAGCCCGCGCCAGATGGTATCTGCCGTCACGGGGCTGATTCCCTTCCTGGAGCACGACGACGCGAACCGCGCTCTGATGGGCGCGAACATGCAGCGCCAGGCCGTGCCGCTGCTCAAACCCCACGCGCCGCTGGTTGGCACGGGCATCGAAGGCACGGTTGCGGTCGACTCGCGCGAAGTTACCTGCGCGCGACGCCCCGGCGTTGTTGAGTCTGTCGACGCTCATACCATCGTCATCGCGGTGGACGAGGACGCGCGCACAGGCGCCGCCGACGCGACTGATACCTATCACCTGGCGAAGTTCCAGCGCTCCAACCAGAGCACCTGCATCAACTGCCGCCCCATCGTCCACGAGGGCGACCGGGTCGAGGAGCAGACGCCTCTGGCCGACGGCCCGTCGACCGACGGCGCCGAGCTTGCGCTGGGGACCAACATGACGGTTGCCTTCATGCCCTGGGAGGGCTATAACTACGAGGATGCCATCATTATCAGCGAGCGCATCGTGCGCGACGACATCCTGACGTCGATCCACATTAAAGAATACGAAGTCGAGGCCCGCGAGACGAAGCTTGGGCGTGAAGAGATTACGCGCGAGATCCCCAACGTGGGCGAGGACATGCTCTCTAACTTAGACGAGCGCGGCATCATCCGCGTGGGTACCGAGGTCACGACCGGCGACATCCTGGTGGGCAAGGTCACGCCAAAGGGCGAGTCCATTGATCCGACCGCAGAGGAGCGTCTGCTGCGTCAGATCTTCGGTGAGAAGGCTCACGACGTGCGTGATAGCTCTCTGAAGGTGCCCCACGGCGTCTCGGGGCGCGTCATCGAGGTCCAGGAAGTCGATAACACCCAGGAGGGCGTCGAGCTCAAGCGCGGCGTCAACGAGATGGTGCGCGTCTTCATCGCTCAGAAGCGCAAGGTGCAGGAGGGCGACAAGCTCGCCGGGCGTCACGGTAACAAGGGCGTTATCTCGAAGGTCCTGCCGATCGAGGACATGCCTTATCTGGCAGACGGCACCCCGATCGACATCATTTTGAACCCCCTGGGCGTACCGAGCCGTATGAACGTCGGCCAGCTGCTGGAGACCAATCTGGGTTGGGCTGCGAAGTACGGTTGGAGCGACGAGGAGAACCAGAAGACCTCCGTCCCCGGGCACATCCCGGTGGCGACGCCGGTGTTCGACGGCGCGCGCGAAGGCGAAATATCCGACGTCATGCTCAAGTCCGACCGCAACATCGTGCTGCGCGCTCGGGAGCGCTTTAACACGTCGGCACTTGACGCCTTTACTCCGCAAGTTACCGCGCAGGGCAAGACCAAGCTCTACAACGGGCGCACCGGCGAGCCTTTTCACGAGCCGGTTACGGTCGGTGAGATCTATATGCTCAAGTTGCACCACCTGGTCGACGACAAGATCCACGCGCGTTCGACGGGCCCCTACAGTCTGGTCACTCAGCAGCCGTTGGGTGGTAAGGCGCAGTTTGGCGGGCAGCGCTTTGGAGAGATGGAAGTCTGGGCGCTCTACGCCTACGGCGCCGCCTATCTGTTGCGCGAGATGCTCACGGTGAAGTCCGACGACCTCAACGGCCGCGTGAAGGCCTACGAGGCCATCGTCAAGGGCGATAACATCCCCGAGCCGGGTATGCCGGAATCCTTTAACGTGCTCGTGACCGAGCTCAAGGCCCTGGGCCTTAACACCGAGGCCTTGACCGACGAGGGCGAGCACATCGAGCTCAACGAGACCGACGAGGACGCCTCTAATCTGACGCCCCCGTATCCGGGCTTTAACATCTTAAGCGAGCTGTCCGATGACACCCGCGACGCGCTGATGGCGCGCAAAGAAGGCGATGATCTGAGCTGGAACCTTGACGCTCAGCTTGAAGACCTGCAGGCGACCGGTCTGCCCAGCATCGAAGTCAGCTTTGATGACGTGTTGGCCGAAGAGCAGGAAGCAGAGCGGGCCGGCGGCGAGGATGAAGTCGAAATCGACTTCTCGTCTCTTGACCTTGATCTGCAATCTGAAGAAGAGATAACAGCGGATGATACCGCTGACGAGGAGGAGTAAGTCGTGCCAGATGTCGATGTAAACAGTTTTGACCGTCTGCGAATCAAACTGTCGAGCTCTGACGAGATCAGGAGCTGGTCACACGGCGAGGTCAAAAAAGCTGAAACGATCAATTATCGCAGCCAGAAGCCAGAAAAAGACGGCCTGTTTTGCGAGCGCATTTTTGGTCCGACGAAGGACTGGGAATGCGCCTGCGGCAAATATCGCCGCATCCGCTACCGGGGCGTGAAGTGCGAGCGCTGCGGCGTCGAGGTCACGCGCGCCAAGGTGCGTCGTGAGCGCATGGGTCACATCGAGCTGGCCAGCCCAGTCGCGCATGTGTGGTACTCGCAGGGCGTCGCCAAGCACATGAGCACCTTGCTTGATATCAAGTACAAAGATCTGGAGAAGGTCCTCTATTTTGTAAGTCCGATCATCACGACGATCGACGAAGAGCGTCGTGACGCGGACTACCCCGAGCTGCAGGAAGAGCTGAAGGCTTCGCTGGAGGAGTTCGATCGCGAGCAGGAGGCCGAGCGCCTGTCCATTGAGGAGGAGCGTGACACGACGCTGGCCTGGCTGTTCAAGGACAACGACGAGGGCGCCATTCTTTCTCTGTTGGCGCGCGGCGCTGAGGCGCGCAGCCTGAAGAGCACGCTCAAAGCCGTAGAAAAAGGGGAGACGGGCGCCCGTGAGAAGCTTGACGCGTTAAACGCCGCTCATGGCTTAGCGGCGAAGTTTCCCGGAGCTGCGGCAAAGCTGGAGGCTCTACGCGCGGGTGAGCTGGAGATCGACTCGACCTTCCTGCCGCATGAAGAGCTTGAGCAGGCCGAGCGGGTGCGTACGATCATCCGTGAGACCGCTGACCAGTTAAGCGACCTGGATGACGAGTACGTCGAGCGCCGCGAGATCCGCCAGGATGCTTTTGACGCGCTCCAACGCCTGCAGGTCAAGCAGATCTTTGATGACGAGCTGGTCTATCGCGAGATGTATCGCCTCTATGGTCCGCAGATCTCTCCTGACGGTAAGGTGCGCGACGCCGGCTACTTTACGGGCGGCATGGGCGCCGAGCACATTCGCACGCTCTTAGGTACGACTGACTTCAAAACACTGCGCACCGAGCTGCGCGCGCAGTTGCGCGAGGCCAATACGAAGCTTGACGAAGGCGCTTCGCTTTCTGCCTCGGTGAAAAAGATCGTCAAGCGCCTGTCGGTCATCGACGCTTTTGTGCAGTCGGGGATTAACCCGGAGTGGATGGTCCTTGACGTCATTCCCGTCATGCCGCCCGAGCTGCGCCCGATGGTGCAGTTAGACGGCGGGCGTTTTGCCACGAGTGACTTAAACGATCTGTACCGCCGCGTCATCAACCGCAACAACCGCTTGAAGAAGCTCTTGGACCTGGGCGCGCCGGAAATCATCATCAATAACGAAAAGCGCATGCTTCAGGAGGCCGTCGACAAGCTCTTTGATAACCGCCGCGACGATCGTCGCCAGGTCAAAGGCACTTCGGGGCGTCCGCTGAAGTCGTTGTCGCACTCGCTTAACGGCAAGCAGGGGCGCTTCCGCCAGAACCTGCTCGGCAAGCGCGTTGACTACTCGGGCCGTTCGGTCATCGTCGGCGGTCCGGAGCTCAAGCTGCACCAGTGCGGCCTGCCTAAGCAGATGGCCCTGGAGCTCTACAAGCCCTTTGTCATGAAGCGCCTGGTCGATCGCTATAAAGAGAGCGAAGAGCGCGAGGGCGCGGCCAACACCAAGGCCGCCAAGAAGCTCGTCGAGCGCCAGCGCCCGATCGTCTGGGATGTGCTCGAAGAGGTCATCGCCGACCATCCGGTGCTGCTTAACCGCGCGCCGACGCTGCACCGACTGGGCATTCAGGCCTTCGAGCCGGTACTGGTCGAGGGCAAGGCCATCCATCTGCATCCGCTGGTCTGTACCGCGTTCAACGCGGACTTCGACGGCGACCAGATGGCGGTCCATCTGCCGTTATCAACCGAGGCGCAGGCAGAGGCCCGCGTGCTCATGCTCTCTACGAACAACATCAAGTCGCCTGCTAACGGGCATCCGCTGGCGGTTCCTTCGCAGGATATGGTGCTCGGCATCTTCCACCTGACCTCGATCATCGAGGGCAAGGAGGGCGAGGGCCGCAACTTCCTGTCGCCCAAGGAGGCTGTGCTTGCCTACGACAGCCGTGCGAACTTGAACCTGCAGGCAAAGATCAACGTGCGCCTTACGGAAGACCGCTTTGTCAAGAACAGCGCGGATGATCGTGGCAGTACGCTGATCAGCGCGGGTACCCGCATCGAGACCTCGGTGGGCCGTATCCTCTTTAACGAGGCCTTCCCGGAGGACTACCCTTACATCAACTATGCGCTTGATAAGAGCGGCGTTGCCGCGATCATCGAAGACCAGGCGCTGAAGTATTCGACGGCTGTGACCGCCGAGATCTTAGACAACGTCAAGGACCTGGGCTTTCACTATGCGACGCACGCCGGCATCACCGTCTCGCTCTACGACGCGATGATCCCGGAGAATAAGCAGGAGATCCTTGACTCCTACGAAAAAGAGGCGCTCAAGATCGAGGAGCAGTACGAAGCGGGACTTTTGACAAGCTCGGAGCGTCATCGCCAGACCATCGACATTTGGAACCGCGCCACCGACGAGGTCGGCGACGCGATGGTCAAGGCCTTCGAGCCGCAGAACCCGATCTTTATCATGGCGGCCTCTGGCGCTCGTGGTAACCTCAAGCAGATCCGCCAGCTGGCGGGTATGCGCGGCCTGATGCAGTCGCCAAAGGGCGACGTCATCGACCGTCCGATCAAGACGAACTTCCGCGAAGGTCTGACGGTGCTCGAGTACTTTATCTCGACGCACGGCGCTCGCAAGGGTCTGGCAGACACCGCGCTGGGGACAGAGACCGGCGGCTATACGACGCGACGCTTCCTGGACTTTGTCCATGACGCGATCGTGCGCGTCGATGACTGCGGCACCCATGAAGGCGTTGAGACCTCGCTGTACGCGGAACATAACGGCAAGCTTGACGTGAACCTGATCGGGCGCGTCGTAAGCGAGCCGGTCAAGAGCGCTAAGGGCAAGGTGCTTTTGGCGGAAGGCGAGTATATCGACTCGCTGGAGATGCTTGAGAGCTTTGAAGCGGCTGGCATTGAGTGCGTACACATTCGTACGGCGCTGACCTGTCGCGAGGGTCGCGGCATCTGCCGGAAGTGCTACGGCTATGACTTGAGCAACGGCGCTCCTGTTGACATCGGCACGGCGGTTGGCGTCATCGCGGCGCAGTCCATTGGTGAGCCGGGCACTCAGCTGACGCTGCGTACCTTCCACACAGGCGGTGTCGCGGGTTCCGACATTACCGAGGGCTTACCGTTAGTAAACGAGATCCTAGAGTCGCCAAAGGCCAATCGCGTCTTTGCGCTGCTGGCCGAGATCGACGGTACGGTTACCGCCATCGAGAGCGATGACGACAAGCGCGTTATCGTCGTGACGGGCCCCAAGCGCCAGCAGTGGCGCAGCGCTCCGGTCGTCAATGAGTCGCGTCTGGTCGTCTCTGTCGGCGACAAGGTTGCTGCGGGCGATCCGCTGACAAAGGGACGCCCCTACGGCCCTGATCGCCTCAAAATCGTCGGTCGCGAGAAGATGCTGCACTGGATCATCAACGAGCTGCAGTCGGTCTATCGTGGCCAGGGCGTTGAGCTTAACGACAAGCATTTCGAGATCATTGCCTCGCGCATGCTCTCAAAGGTAAAAATTACTGACAGCGGCGACTCGGACTTCCTGGTGGACTCCTACGTTGACCGCATCCAGTACCTGGCAGAAAACGATGAGTTGATCGCTGCGGGTAAAGAGCCGGCGGTAGCGCACGACACGCTCATCGGCCCGCTGCAGATCGTTCGTGCGTCCATGAGGTCGCTGGGCAGCGAGAGTTTCCTGTCGCTGGCCTCCTTCATGTGGACGACGACCGTGCTTGCGCAGGCCGCGATCGAGGCGCGCGAGGACAAGCTGGTCGGTCTGAAGGAAAACGTCATCATCGGCAAGCTGATCCCCGCCGGGACCGGCATGAAGTACTACCGCAACGTCGAGGTCAGCTACAAAGGCACGCGCCTGACGCGCGAGACGGAGACGAGTATTGACGCGGCGCCTGACGTACTGCGCGACGACTTTACGGCGATCGAGGCAATGACGCCCGAGCCCGCCGAGTGGGACGTCGATCCTGATGACTTCGTCCGCTCTATGAGCTGGAACGACGATGACTTTGACGCAGACTTTGACGCCTCGAAGTATCTGGGCGTGAGCTTTGATCCAAACGTCATGCTGGGCGGCGAAAACCCCGCTACGGCTGCTGGCGTCGATGAAGTTCTCTATGACTTTGACAAGATGATCGGCGGCGTCACCGGCGCCGCAGTCCCCGACGACGTGCTGGTCCCCAGCGCTGAGCGTGAGGCGGCCTTGCTGAAGACCGAGCTTGCGCCTGATCCGCTGCAGCAGCCGCTCAAGGAGATCGGCGTGTCAACGCGCTGGGCGACGAAGTTTGCCGAGGCAGGCTTTGCCACCGTGTCAGATCTCATGGGCCGCAGCGTCGATGACCTGCTGGACATCCCGGGCATCGGAATCAAGGCAGTCGAGGAAGTGGAGGAAGGCCTGAAGGCCAATAAGTTCCCACCGCTGAAGGACTGATCGAGCGCGCTCATTGCGAGCGCGACGCGGCAATTTGCCCCGTCTGTCATTGCGAGGAGCAGTGCGAGCGCCCGGAAAACAGTCCACGTGGACTGTTTTCAGCGAGCAGTCGGTTTGCCAGCGACGCGGCAATCCAGAGCTTTATGGAACAGGGCGGACTGGCATCGAGCCAGTCCGCCCTGCTTGTTTCTTCGCCCGCGCCTGCCAACTGCCGCAGGGCCCATGCCCGCTGTCGCGGGGCTTAAGGGGCGCAGGATCTGATGCGGGGCCCCGGGTCGGCCTTTTAGGCCTCCTCCCCCCATCAGATCCTGCGCCCCTTAAGCCCCGCTTGGCAATACATGACAAAAAGTGACAAAAGGACCAGGTCCTTTTTGTCACATTAGTCAGTTAAGGCGGGGGTGCGGCGGGCGGCTTGGAGTTGTATCCAGGCGGTCCGCTTCTTTTTATCGTCGCCCAATGAGCCAAAGAAGTCGGCGCAGATGGCGCATTTGACCCAGGGGAGCTTCGGCGCCTGGGGCAGGAGCGCGCGCTCCAGGAGGACCAGTGTCTCGGCGTTCAGCGCCCGGGCGTATGCGTAGAGCGTAGAGGCGCTCACGGCGCTGTTCAGTTCGGGGACACAAAGCAGCGCTACTTCGTTAGGGCGCCAGCCTAAGGCGCGCAGGGCTTTGTCGAGGGCTTCGCTCTCTGCGGCGGTGATCGAGGCGCGCTCTCGCCCGGTCACGGCGATCAGGGTTGCGTAGCACTGGTTGCCGACCGGCTTCAAGTCAAGGCCTTCTGCCGCCAATCGTCCGGTCGCGGTTGTTTTCAGGGCGCGGTTCAGCTCCGCGTCAGAGGCGCTATAGTAGGCGATCAGCTCCGTGGTACCTGCTCCTTGAACCAGGCCCAGGTTGCCTGGATGCCGTCGCTCAGCTCGACCTCCGAGCTCCAACCCAGAATCTCTGCCGCCTTATCCGCGCAGAGCGTGCTGGTGTGCACTTCGTTCTCGGGTGCGACGCCGTGCTCCTCCGGACCGTGAAAGCCGCTTGCCTGGCGCATGTCCATCAACAGCTCGGTTAACGCCGTGCCCGCTCCCGTGCCGATATTGAAGGCGGGGCCGTCGACCTCCGGGATGCTTGAAAACTTCAGGTCTGCTCCGATGAGTATCACCAGGGCAGAGACGATGTCGCCTACATAGATGAAGTCGCGCACCTGCGTGCCGTCCCCGTTGACAATGGGTGGCTTGCCTGCCGTGATACGGGCGCAGAAAGCCGCCACGACGCCGGCTTCGCCCTGCGCGTTCTGGCGCGGACCGTAGACGTTGGCGAACCGCGCAAAGGCGTAGTCGATGTTTGAGGGGCGCAGGATCTCTGCCAGGATGGCCTCTCCTTCAAGCTTGCTTGCGCCGTACGGATTCTGGGGGGCTTTAGCTGAGGTCTCACGCAAGGGGATCTCGGCCGGGTCGCCATAGACCGCCGCGCTGCTGGCGAACACGACGCGCGCGGCGCCGCTGTCGCAAGCGGCCTGGGCAACGGCTCGCGTGCCGTCCAGGTTGACGCGGTTGTTTTCTGCCGGGTCGGCCACAGAGCGCGTCACCGAGCTTTGCGCAGCCAGGTGGACGATGACGTCAGGGGCAAAGCTTATCGCCAGCGCGCTGAGGCCCGGATCGCAGAGGTCCATCTTGCGAAAGGTGCAGGCGGGGTGCAGGTTTTCGATGCGCCCGGTAGACAGGTCATCGACGACAAGCACTTCTCCGCCAAGAGAGATCAGCTGGAATACGAGGGCAGAGCCAATAAACCCAGCGCCGCCGGTCACGAGTATCTTCACGTCTGGTCCTTCCTGGAACGCCGAACGGCGCACGGAGCGTCTGACGCTCTGTGCGATAATGATTATCTGTACTGTAACACACAATGCAAGGACTCATGCGAAGCTGTTATAACATCATAATCAGCGCTGTGCTGCTTGCGGCGCTTCTGCTTGCACCCTCTGCGGCGCCGGCAGCGCCTGCGTCTGTGCCCGCGCAAGCCCAAACGGCGGCGTCGATCCAGCCGGTCGCACAGGCGGCGCACGCCTCCACAACAGCTGCGCTGAGCGCCGACGCGGCTTCCATTACCGCGACGGGGACTTATAGCTACACGGTAAAGCTGTTTCCTGCGACCGGCGCCGACAGCATCAGCGCGCGTTTTGAGTTGCTGGGTAGTACGGGCAACAGCATTTTCTGGCGCACGAACTACTGGACCTTTGACGCGGGCGATAATGGGGCCGGTAGCGCAAAGGCCAGCTCGGGCAGTGGGCAGGAGCAGCCCGCGGCAGACGGCAGCTACTCTTATACCTTCACGCGCGACGTCAGTAGTCTCAAGCTGCCGCCCGGCGCTTATCACGTGAATTGTACTATTCGTACCAGTTTGCCGCGCGGCATGGAGACCCTGCAGTTGACAAGCTGGCTCATCATCTATAGTCCAGACATCCCGCCTTTTACCGCGGCCGTAGTCCTGCGCATCGGAGCTCCGGCACTGCGGCGCACTGACGGGGTTTTTGCAAGCGATCCTGCGACGGGTACCGCTCTTGCGCGCGCAGATGAGATCGGTCGGCTCGCGCGCTGGGTTCTGGCTAATTCTCAGGCGCGGCTTGCGATCGCGCCCTCTCCCTTGTTGCTTGAAGAGCTTGCCGATATTGCTGATGGTTGTAGCTATGTCAACAGGGGCGGCGCCGATACGCCAATAAAGCTTGAGGCTACCAGCGCGGCGGCTACGCGCGTTGCCCAGGATCTGGCCGCGCTCAAAAGCGCGTATGCAACAGGACGTCTTGATGTCTTGTGGCAGGGCTATGGCGACCCGGATGTCACGCGACTGCTCAGTTGCCACAGGGAGGCCGACCTCAGCGCGCAATATCAGGAGGGCGCAAAGGCCATCCATGCGGTGCTGGGCGCAGACCCCGTGCCAATAACGGCTCCCTATGGGGATCAGACGGTGACCGGCGCGCTGAATACGTTAAAGCCGCTGGGCGTCGATCAGGTGTTGACGCCCAGCGCCGACCGCATTTCCCGGTCGCTGGAGACAAGCAGCGCGATCGATGCGCAGGCGACGCTCTTCGATCACCGTCCCGAGGGTCAGAATCAGGAAATGGCGATCGGTTTGGTCGCCGAGCTTCCTTTGCTAGAAAAGGCCGCGGACGCTCTGCTTGATCGTGTTGAAGCGCTGCAAAGCTGTGAGTGGCTGTGTCTGGGGCTTCCCAGCCAGGTGGGCATTCGTACGATTTCTAACAGAAATATGCCGACGCTCCCTCAACTTCCGGCGCTGGGAGCAACACAGCGTGAGTATCAGGCCGTAGTGCAAGCCAGCCAGGCCGCCGCCGGTCTGGTCAGCGCGACAGGCGCCGCCAACGTTACCGCGCGCGAGGCGACCCGCCTGTCCCTGATAGCAGAAAACGCCTATGGCCCGGCGCCTGCGCAGGCGTCGTCTGACGTCGAGGACTATGCCAGCGCTACGCTGCGCGTCGTGCGCCAGGTATTCTCTGCGCTGAGCTTGCGCGTGCGCCCGGTGACGCTTGCGGGAAATGGGGGAGACGTGCCCGTGACGGTTGCCAACGCCGGTGACGCGCAGGTACAGGTGTGCCTGGAGTTTTCCAGCGAAGACAAGAGTCTGGAGGTCACGCCGACGCAAAGTCCTCTGCTTACGCTTGCTAAAAATGAAACGCTCTTCAGCCCCCATGTGAACCTCCGTAATGTAGGGACGAACAAACTGCGCGTCAAGCTTATGGCAGGTTCCTATGTTATCTGTGAAGATAGTGTCGCCATTTCGAGCTCATACCTCGATATCATCGGCTTCGTTGCTATAGTAGTTATCGCAGGCGCCGTGCTGGTAATTTATATCTGGCGCCATTCAAAGAAACTTCAGAAAGGTGAGGCTTGTGCCAGTTGATGACGACCATAATGCGGTGATCGTATTTGACACCAATGTGCTGCTGGCTGATCCCCAGGCGCTTTTTGCCTATCCCCACGCGCAGATTATTATTCCAGAGACGGTCCTCTCTGAGCTTGACAAGCTCAAGACTGCCCATGTGGACCCTGATATTCGCTTCCGCGGGCGCCAGGTCACGCGTCAGATCTTTGAGCTGGCCGATGGCAATTCGCTGATAGAAGGCGTTGGTCTGCCGGAGGGCGGGACCCTCCGGGTTATTCCTTTTGAATACAACAATCGCGCTCTGCCCGATGGTTTTGCCACAAGGTCGCCCGATGACAAGATCCTGGCTACGACCTGGCTCGTCTCTGAGGAGCTTAACGACGGCGAAGAGCTGACGCTGATGACCAACGACTTGAATATGTTGCTCAAGGCTCAGACGCTGGGGATTGCGGTCAGCCAGTTTGGCAAGGGCGACTCCGTCAGCTTTGGCAGGCGCTTCATCATCCGGCCCGCTCAGCGCTACCGGGTGCCGTTGACGATTCTTGCCCTGGCGGTGGCTCTTTTTGCGGCCGTGGTGATCATCGCTGTCTACACGGGCGGTTTTTCGCGCGCGCGCAGCGTCACGATCTCGACCGAGTTTCGCAACCTGCTGACGACCAGCCAGCAGAGCGCCTATGACGCCCTAGTCTCGCTGCAGAGTAACCCTGACGACGCGGACGCCATGCTGACGCTGGGGAATTTCTACTCGGACCGGGCGAGCATGGATCAGGCCAACGGCGACAGCGCGAGCATGATGACAGACGCAAAGAACGGCATCAAGTATTACACAAGCTATCTGGCGCACTATCCTACGGCGGGTGACGCCCGCAGTGACATGGCGATGCTCTACTACTACAGCGGCAACACTGATCGCGCCATTCAGGAAGTTGGTCAGGTGCTGAAGCTGACTCCCAATCATATCCTCGCGAACTACTATCTGGGCGTGTATTATGCTTTTGGGCAAAGTCGACTTGATGATGCGAGCAAGCAAATGGAGAAGGTCATCAGCCTGACCAAAGATGACAGCGCACAGAAAACCATCTACGATCAGGCTACCCTGATGTTGCAGCAGATCAAGTCGCGCCAGCAGAGTACGACCACAAGCGCTACAACCAGTTAAACCGCAGGAACGGAGTACGACCGCATGAGTATACGAATGATCGATATCGCCGTCATCGGAGGCGGCCCCGCGGGGCTTGTCGCCGGTCTATACGCGGCGCGCGGCGGCGCCCGTACGGTGATCTTTGAGCGTCAGGCCGCTGGTGGTCAGATTATCACGACTGCCTGGGTCGAGAACTACCCGGCTTTTCCTGAGGGCGTGTCGGGCGTAGATTTGGGCGAACGCATGGCGGCTCAGGCGACCGAGCAAGGCGCCGAGATGGCGTTGTTCAGCGAAGTGACGTCGCTTACGCGCGTCGAAGCCGGAGACGACCTGCTCCCTGCTCTTGCTTGCGCGAAGAGCGCCGCAAGTGATGTGCCGCCGGTTGCTGAGGCCGCTCAAGCTGCCGGAGAGGCGCCCGTGGCGCCCCGGGGCGGGGGCTTCCTGCTGCAGACGACCGATGCTCCCGTGTTTGCGCGCGCGGTGATCCTTGCGACGGGCGCGGTCCCGCGTAAGCTGGGCATTGTGGGCGAAGCTGCCTATACGGGGCGCGGGGTATCCTGGTGCGCGACCTGCGACGGCGCGTTTTATCGCGACAAAGTGGTTGCGGTTATCGGTGGGGGAGACGCGGCGCTTGAAGAGGCGCTGTTCCTGACAAAATTTGCCTCTCGGGTCTTCCTGGTCCATCGTCGCCATGAGTTTCGCGCCGCGCAGGCTATTGTCGAGAAGCTGGCGCAGTCGGATAAGGTCGAGCCGGTGCTGGGCTTTATCCCGCTAGAGATCCTGGGTGGCGAGGACGGCAAGGTCTGCGGGCTGCGGCTGGAGCAGGTAGAGGACGGCGCCGAGCGCGTATTAGACGTTGCAGGCGTTTTCGAGTTTGTCGGGACCGACCCGATAGCGGAGCTTGTGGCAGGCGGACTGATTGACACCGACGCGCGCGGCTATGTGCGCACAGACGCATTGGGCGCAACAGACCTGGCGGGCCTGTTTGCCGCGGGTGACGTTACCGACGGCCAGCTTAAGCAGGTGGTGACCGCAGCGGGCGCCGGAGCTAACGCCGCGTACGCCGCGCTCCACTATTTGGAAGGCCGGTAGAGTACCGCCAGGCAAAACTGAAAGGACCTGCGCGCTCGGCGCGTTTTATAATAAGAAAGAGAGGCGCGTCGCGACTATCCGCGGCTGCGGCAGAGATTACGAGGGCAGACGAGTTGTGCCCGCAAGCAGCATTACCGAAAGGAGCCATCCCTTATGGCAGAACTGAAGCAAATCACCGACGCGACTTTTGCGGCGGATATTGAACAAAGCACGGGCGTTGTCGTCCTCGATTTCTGGGCGCCCTGGTGCGGCCCCTGTCGGGGCATGGAGCCCATTTTGAAAAAGATTGCTGACGAGCATTCCGAGCTGACGATCGCCCAGCTTAACGTAGACGAGAATCCCCAGACCGCGATGAAATTCGATGTCATGTCGATTCCTACGTATGTCGTATTCAAAGATGGCAAGATGGCGAAACGTTTCATGGGCGGCATGCCTGAGGCGCGCTTTCTCTCTGAGCTACAATCCGTATAAGGAAGGAAATCTGCAATGTGCACTGATGGAGTGAACCATAACCAATTTCATATGATGGTCGAGATGTGTCTGGCCGAAGTTGAGCTTTTAGAGGGCTGGACGAAGGACCTGGCGCACCTGGCGGGCCATGCCGGACTTGAGGCGTCAGCCGAGCTTGACCAGTCGGTAGCGGAGCTCAAGCAGATACGTCGTCGTCTGGATCGTACGGCAGAAGAGATCGAGAGCGCGCCGAGCTTTCCCGACTCAACGGTGACGGCTCTTTAAAAAGCGCTCAGTGATTGGCAGTAACTTTTAAATGAGACGCAGCGCGCGCCATCATCGGCGCGCCGTCTGTTATGCTACAATGCGTTCAGGCAATGTTGACCGAAGGCACGCGTGATTTCGTCCAATCTCGCAGAGATTTCGCGAGCCTTTCCTGCGCTACAAGGAGCATTTTATGAACAAGCGTGCACGTAATCGCCTTATTGGTATCACGGCTATCATTTTGTTGATTCTCGTCGCGGTATTTATCACCGTTTTAGGTAAGAGCGCAGCCACCAATCTTACGGTCAAGCAGTTCACCGCACAGAAGGTCACGGGTAAGCGCGTGCAGATCACGGGCACGGTGGTCAACGGCTCCTGGAACAAGCGGACCAATCCTATGGAATTTAAGATCCGCGACGATACCGACACCAGGGGTACGGGGCCGGTCGTAGCGGTTCAGTATACGGGCTCGCTGCCCGAGACTTTTGGGGATGGAGTGCAGGCTGTTGTCACGGGTACCTATGAAACGCAAGGAGACTACATCAAGTCGACCGACATGACGACGAAGTGCCCCAGTAAGTACGCGACGGCAACCGACGCCTATACGGTGCAGAACCTGTTGCAGCGCAAGGACGCTATGGTGGGTATCCCGATCAAGTTGACCGGGGTGGTCAAGCCCGGTAGCCTGGGCTCGCCTGGCACAAAGCCGCGCTTCCTGCTGCTTAACGCGGCGGGTGCGACCGACCAGATAGCCATCTCCTTTGAGGGCGGTATTGCCTCCAACATCAAAGACAACGTGAAGGTCGTAGTGACCGGTGAGTTAAATCAATCAGGTGATTTTGCGGCTACGGCAGTGGCCCTTGCAAAGTAGGTCTTTTAAGACCATAGAGGAAAAGCTGCGCCCGGCAAGGAAAGCTTGAGGCGCGCGCAGAAAGGAACGTACGTATGTTATTACTGGGACAGATTGGCTTATGGGGTGGTGTTATCGCCTCGTTTGCGGCCGTACTGCTCTTTCTGTTTGGCAAGGGCGAAGATTCTCTTGCGCTTTCGGCGCGTCGGAGCGGCTACTATGCCACCTTTCTTTCGCTCTTACTTTTTACTGTCTGCATCGTGGTACTTCTGGCCGCATTCCTGACGAAGAACTACACCTTTGCCTATGTGGCGCAGAATCATCCGACGGACACCTCGTCGCTTGCCTGGCTGTACCGGGTATCGGGTCTGTGGGCCGGTCAGGAGGGTTCGCTTCTGGTCTGGGCCTGGATCATCACGCTCTTCACGGGCTTCATGGCCTTGAAGGGCGCGCCAAAAAATGACAACCTCAACGGCATGGCGCTTATGGTGCTCAACATCATCGTCGTGGTCTTTGGCGGCTTCATGCTGCTGACGCAGGGCGGCGCGAACAACCCCTTTACCGCGACGCCAGCCGCCTATCTGGTCAACGGACAGCTGGTGGGGATGGCGTCAGGTTGGGGGATGAACCCCCTCCTGCAGCACTGGGCGATGATCTTACATCCGCCGGCGCTCTTTATTGGTTACGCTGGTTTGTCGGTGCCGTTTGCCTACGCCATCGCTGCGCTGATTGTTAATGACGACAGCTCCCGCTGGGTGCATGAATGCGATCGCACGACGATCTTTGCCTGGTTGTTCTTAACCTGCGGTATCGCTCTGGGCGCTATCTGGGCTTACGTGGTTCTTGGCTGGGGCGGCTTCTGGGGTTGGGACCCGGTGGAAAACGCTTCGATACTGCCCTGGTTCGTAGGCGTGGCGCTCATTCACAGCTTTACGATGTATCGTCGCAAAGGGTCCTTTAAGAAGTGGACGGTGATGCTGTCTGCGATCACCTTCTTTATGGTCATTCTGGGGACTTGGGTTACGCGTTCTGGTTTGATCACTAACTCGGTCCATACCTTTGGGAGCACCATAGACGCGCCGGTGGCGTATACCTTTGGCGCTTTAATGGTCGTTGCGCTCCTGGTCACGATCATCGGGGTAGTTTACCGTAAAGACAGCTTCCGCGACACAACGACGATCGAATCGCTTACCAGCAAAGAGGCGGGTTATTACTTTAACAATCTGTTCATGGTACTGTCGTCGATCATTATCGCGCTGATGACAACCTCGACCTGGTGGCTTAAGCAGACCTATCCGACGACGAGCTTCGAGACCATTGCTCACTACATGGGCATTATCTACATCGCAGTCATGGCGATCTGCCCGCTGCTTAAATGGACAAAAACAGGGGGCAGAGCGCTCTGGGACCACATCATGCTGCCGCTGCTGATCTCTCTGGTGCCTTTTGCGCTGTTAGTGTGGGAGTGGTATCAAAACCTGCGCCCGGCCTATACCTTTATGGTGTCGCAGGGCGGGGACATGGCGTCAAATCTTACGGTCTTTGGACCGCGTTGGCTCTATGACGCAACGGCGCTTGTGGGCTTGTTCCTGGCCTGCTTCCTGATCGTTAACACCGCCTTCGTCATCATTGGCGGCGCGCGTCAGCGCAGCGCGGGGACAGGAAGCAGCTTTGGCTCTTCGCTGGGCTGGGTCATGTCTAAGGCGCGTACGCAGTCCGGCGGTATGCTCGTGCATATCTCGATCGGGATTATCGTGATCGGGCTGGTCGGCTCAGTCATGTATGTGCGGGAGGTAAAACAGACGATCCCCGCTACGCCGGGTTCGACTTTTGCCATCGCGGACTACACCTTTACGGTGAAGAATTCAACGACGACAACCGCGACGAATGGCGACACGACCGACACGGTGAACTTGGACCTGAAGAAAGGCTCGACAGAGCTGGGGACGGTATCGCCTTCGGTCGTTACCCGGGCGGCCACTCAACAGGCTAATCCGCACGCGGTGGTTAAATCTGACGCGCTGAAGGATCTCTTTATTGCGCTTGATTCCCACAACCACGACTCGACGGCGACCAGCACATCGGGCGACACATTGACGATGGACGTGCGCATCAATCCGCTCATCCGCTTCTTATGGATCGGTATCGGGCTCATGATGGTTGGTATTACCGTGGCTGACTGGCCCAAGAAAAAGAAGCCGATCGTTGCCGCCGCAGCTCCTGAGCCTGTGGGTGGCAAGAAGAACGGAAAGTAGCGCAGCGCAGGCCCTTATGCCAAAAGAGCTGACAGAGATCAACGCGCAGGCCCCCGCCCTTGATGTGCAGGGGCTTACGCGTGTCTTCGGCGTGCGCAAGGCGCTTGATGATCTAAGCTTCACTTTGCCGCGCGGCGCTTTTCTGTCAATCTTTGGGCCTAATGGCGCGGGCAAGACCACGCTGTTGCGCGTGCTCTCGACGCTCACGCCGCCCTCGCGGGGATCTTCGGCGCGGGTCTTTGGCTACGACGTGGTCAAAGACGCGGTCGAGCTGCGCGAGCATATTGGCATCATCAGTCACAACCCGCTTCTGTACCCCGACTTATCGGCCGATGAGAACCTGCGGTTTTTTGCCGACCTGTACTGTATCGCAGATCCGCCCGCGCGTATTGACGAGCTTCTGGAAGCCGTTGAGCTTAAGCATCGCCGCATGGATCTGGTACGCACCTTTAGTCGTGGCATGATCCAGCGCTTGTCCATTGCTCGCGCTCTGCTGCCGCACCCCGACATCTTGTTCCTGGACGAGCCCTACAG
>Ga0123357_10000923_pt1 | contig 29857 bp, 25 predicted proteins | sample TergutEmb28metaG_FD_89873 | JGI IMG/M metagenome (GOLD analysis project Ga0123357, IMG submission 89873) | Embiratermes neotenicus P4 segment gut microbial communities from Petit-Saut dam, French Guiana - Emb289 P4 | ecosystem: Host-associated > Arthropoda: Insects > Digestive system > Gut ...
GGCCGCGCATACGCTTAATGGCAGAACCACAAGTTCAGTGCGCGGGTTTTTCGACCTTACATCATAAGTATATTTCGTGTCAAGTACTTTTTCAACTTTTTTTACTTTTTTTTCATTTTTTTTTAATTTTCTCAAAATTTTTCTATAATTAAATAAAAATTATAAAAACAGAGGTCCTTCAGCCTGGAATTCTCTCTATAAAATATTAAAAATAAAATAAAACCTATTGCGATTTTTAAATCAATTTGATAAGTTATAGTGTGAACCTGCAGAGGATCAAAAAATCCTTGGGATTCTTGCCCTTTCTGGGGGTAAAATAATTTCTTATTAAATTGAGGAGACAAAGAATATGGCGAAACAGTTATTGTTTAATGAGGAGGCCCGCCGTAAACTGCTGGCAGGAGTCGAGCAGATTTCCCGGGCAGTAAAAGTTACCCTGGGTCCCAAAGGGCGGAATGTACTTCTGGACAAGAAATTTGGCGCTCCCACCGTTACAAAAGACGGTGTTTCTGTTGCGAAAGAAGTAGAACTGGCAGACCCGTACGAAAATATGGGCGCCCAGCTTCTCAAGGAAGTAGCCACAAAAACCAATGATGTAGCCGGTGACGGAACAACAACCGCTACAGTATTGGCTTATTCCCTGGTAAAAGAAGGCTTAAAAGCCGTTGCTGCCGGCATTGCCCCCATGGAACTCAAAAAGGGAATTGATAAAGCGGTTGAAATCGCCGTTGAAGAGATTAAAAAGAATTCGAAAGAAATCAAAGATAAAGAAGAAATTTCCCATGTTGCATCGGTTTCTGCCAACAATGATAAAGAAATCGGCAATACAATAGCGGATGCGATGGAAAAAGTCGGCAAGGACGGAGTAATAACCGTTGAAGAATCCAAAACAATGAACACTACCATCGAATTTGTCGAGGGTATGCAGTTCGACCGCGGGTATATTTCAGCATACTTTGTAACAGACCGGGACACTATGACCAGTGTTTATGAAGATGTTTACATACTTATCCACGATAAAAAGATTTCCAGCATGAAGGACATGTTGCCCCTGCTTGAAAAAGTAGCGCAAAGCGGCAAGCCTCTTCTTATAATTGCTGAAGATGTTGACGGTGAAGCGCTTTCCACCCTGGTAGTAAACAGCCTCCGCGGGACCCTGCGAACCTGCGCGGTAAAGGCGCCCGGTTTTGGCGATCGCCGCAAGGCAATGCTGGAAGATATCGCCATTCTGACCGGCGGCGAAGTAATTTCCGACGAACTTGGTCTTAAGCTTGAAAATACCGAGCTTTCCCAGCTCGGCAAAGCCAAAACTATCAAGATTGATAAAGACAATACCACAGTTATCAACGGCGCGGGCAAACAAAAGGACATCCAGGACAGGATAGCCCAGATTAAGGCCCAGATCGAAGACACAACTTCCGATTATGACAGGGAAAAACTCCAGGAAAGGCTGGCGAAACTGGCCGGCGGAGTCGCGGTGATCAATGTAGGAGCGGCAACAGAAGTTGAACTGAAAGAGAAAAAACACCGTGTAGAAGACGCCCTCTCCGCTACAAGGGCGGCCATTGAAGAAGGTATAGTAAGCGGCGGCGCAATCGCAATGATTCAGGCCGCGCTGACCCTGGACCAGGCCAATGTTACCGATCTTACAGAAGACGGCAAAGTAGGATACCGGATTGTAAAACGCGCCCTCGAGGAACCGCTGCGCCAGATCGCGGAAAACGCGGGTATGGACGGAGCGGTCGTTGCCGAAAAAGCAAAATCATCCAAGAAAGGCGTTGGTTTTGACGCGGCGAAGATGGAATGGGTCGACATGATCAAAGCCGGTATAATTGATCCGGCCAAAGTTACCCGCTTTGCCCTGCAGAACGCGGCTTCCATTGCCAGCCTCCTGCTGACAACCGAATGCGCCATAACCGACCTGCCCGAAAAGAAAGAACCGGCTCCGATGCCGGGCGGCGGTGGCGGAATGGGCGGTATGGGAGGAATGGATTATTAAGCGTCCTTAAGTAACACACAGTAATCAATAGCAGCCTGACCAATGGTCAGGCTGTTTTTTTACCAATGCGCCCATTCCGCCGCCTGGCTGCGGCCAAATAATGGACTGGTAATTAAAGCTGCTATATACATTTTCAAAAAAATAATTGAATATTTTAAAACTAATCATGAAAACCGCGGAAAAGATCAGTATTGGGCTGCACATTTTTATCGGAGCGGGAGCGCTGGCCGGCGGGATGGCGGCGATTCTGAATCCGTTTAATCCGATGGGCCTGGATGCGGCGCAGGCATTGAAATCAGCGCCGTTTAAGACTTTCCTGGTACCCGGTATTTTTCTTTTTAGCTTCCTTGGGCTGGGTAACCTGTTTGCGGCGCTGGCATTTTTTAAAAATTGGAAACTTAAGCCGTGGATAAGCGGTTTTTTCGCAGCGGCGCTGGTTATCTGGATTGCTGTTCAATGTTTTATGCTGCAGGGAATTGCGGTTCTGCATGTGATTTTTTTTCTTTTGGGCTGCGTTCAGGGAATTTTGGCTTTGTTTATGCTTGTCAGGGACTATCTGCAGAGCAGACCATACTGAATACCATAAAATTAAATGAATGCCATGCAGTAAAATTTATGTTATAATATTCAGGGTTATAATATTCAGAAAAAATATACAGAAAATTATTGGGGGTCCATCCATGATTGAAGGAACCAGCGAACGCAATGCCGGTATAAAACTACGGTACGGTATGGTCGGCGGCGGTATCGGAGGCTTTATAGGAGATGTGCACCGTAAAGCGATAGCTATGGATAGTCTGGCAAAACTGCAGGCAGGCTGTTTTTCCAGAGACTGGGAGAACAACAAGGCTACCGGAACAGCAATGGATATTCAGCAGGATCGCATTTACAGGACTTTTGATGAAATGGCGGAAAAGGAAGCCGCGCGTCCGGATAAAATCGATTTCGTTGTAATTACGGTTCCAAATGTTTCCCACTATCCGGCAGCCAAAGCGTTCCTTACGCACGGGATTCCGGTAGTTTGCGACAAGCCTTTTACAGTTGAGGAATGGCAGGCAAGGGAGCTGGCGGATCTGGCAAAGAAAAAGAACCTGCTGCTTGCCCTTACTTATACATATACAGGTTACCCTATAATCAAACACGCCCGTGAGTTGGTACGCCGCGGGGAAATCGGTGAAATCATATATGTAAACGCGGAATATCCCCAGGAATGGCTTCTTGCGCCCGCCGAAAAACAGGGCAGCAAACAGGCGGCATGGCGTACAGATCCGGCTATCGCTGGAAAAGCCAACAGCCTGGGTGATTTGGGTTCGCATCTGGAAAATATGATTTCGTATGTATCCGGGTTAAAAATAAAGAAGGTTTGCGCAATGCTGGATAATATCGGAGAAGACCGGGTCCTGGATACCAATGCAACGGTCATGCTGGAATACGATAACGGAGCAAAAGGCGTCTATTGGACAAGCCAGGTCGCGGCGGGTTACGACAATGCCTTAAAGTTCAGAATCTTTGGTACCAAAGGGGCAATTTGCTGGGATCAGGAAGCCTGCAATTACCTCGAGCTGCGCCGTTTTGGCCAGCCCAACGCAATGCTGTCCCGCGGCAAGGATCCTTTGTATCCGCACGCCCAATCATTTTCCAGGATTCCGTCCGGTCATCCGGAAGGTTACTTTGAGGGCCTGGCCAATATTTACAGGGTTTACACGGCGGCGCTTTTAAAACAAAAGGCCGGCGAAAAACTTACAGAAGAAGATTTGGATTTCCCTGACGCGGAAATGGGTCTGGACGGAGTGCGTTTTATCGGCAAATGCGTGGAAAGTTCAAACCTTGGAGCAGTCTGGGTAAATTTATAATTTGCGCTGCTGTTCTGCCGCGCAATCGCAGTTTTATATCAGGAGTAATATATGTCAAGGAAAGTAACGTTATTTACAGGCCAGTGGGCGGATTTGCCCTTTGAAACCCTGTGCGCCAAGGTTAAATCATTTGGTTACGACGGCGTGGAAATTGCCTGCTGGGGAGACCACATGGATCCTGCAAAAGGCGCGGAGGACAGCAAGTATATTGAAAACCGGAAAGCGATTCTCGCTAAAAACGGTCTTGGCTGCTGGGCAATAAGCGGGCATCTGCCGGGCCAATGCGTCGGCGATACATCGAACTTAAGTTCGTACGACCCGCGGCTTGACGGGTTTGCGCCGGCAAAGTTTTCCGGCCAGCCGGAGAAGATAAGGGAATGGGCCATTAACGAGATGAAGCTGATCGCGCGTACGGCAAAAAATTTAGGCGTAAAAGTAGTAACCGGTTTTATAGGCAGCCCGATTTGGCGTTTTTGGTATTCATTCCCGCAGACTACAGAAAAAATGATCGACGACGCGTACAAAGAAATTGTACGGCTGTGGAATCCGATTTTTGACGAATACGACAAATGCGGGGTAAAGTTTGCCCTGGAAGTACACCCGACCGAACTTGCCTTTGATTATTATACGGCAGAGCGGCTTTTAAAAGAATTCAACTACAGGTCCACTTTGGGTTTTAACTTTGACCCGTCACATCTTTTGTGGCAGGGCGTAAGCCCCCATCTTTTCCTGCGGGATTTCCGCGACAGGATCTACCATGTGCATATGAAAGACGCGGCGGTAACCCTGGACGGCAAGGCCGGGATTCTGGGTTCACATTTAACTTTCGGCGATACACGGCGAGGCTGGAACTTTAGATCCCTGGGACACGGGAATGTTGATTTCGAAAACATAATCCGCGAACTCAATGCCATGAATTACCAGGGACCGCTTTCTGTTGAGTGGGAAGACTCCGGTATGGAACGGGATTTTGGGGCAAAGGAAGCCTGTGAATTTGTAAGGAAAGTAGATTTTGCTCCGTCAGATGTGGCGTTTGACGACGCGATTAAGCGGGAATAAATTTTGACGGGGCGGCAGCGTTTTGAGGCGATAATTGACGGGAAAAAACCCGACAGGCTTCCGGTTTATTTTACCGCGGTAGCCTGTTCGGTTGCTTCAGAGATTTTGGGCCGGGATGTAAGCACGGGCGCGGACAGCCTTCATTTTAAGGAAGAACTCTCAATCTTTTTGGGCGAAAAGGCCCATGCCGAATTTGAAGAAAAACACCTTGAAGACGTGACCGATCTTTGGCGCGCGCTTGGCGCCGATGTTGTACGTGAAGTCTGGCGCAGCAAAATGAAACCGTCCAAACGCCTGGACGAAAACACTCTTGTTTTTGGCGAAGAGGACGGCGAATATACTGTAAAGCGCTTTTTCCCGGAAACCCAAACCTACGGCCAGCTTTACAGCACAGTTAGGCAGCAGGAGCCGGAGGAACTCGCGGCGCAGCTGCGGGAAGAAATGGAAGCTGTACCTGAACTTCCGTGCAGCGCTGATCCGGTTCCCTTGTCGGCCAAAAAATTATTTGCAGCGATGGGCAATGAATGCGGCCATATGGCCATGGCCGGCAACCTGAATTTTACTTTTTACGATCCCGTGTGGCTGCAGCTTTTGGCGCTTGAACCGGAACTTATCCAAAAATGGCTGATGCGCGGAGCTGCCCGTGAGTGCAAACAAATTAAAAAAGCGGCGGCGCAGGGATACAGGTGGTTCAGCGGGGGCGGCGATTTGGCTGGCGGCAACGGGCCGATGATCTCCCCGCAAACGTTCCGCGAAGTTTTTATGCCGGCAATAAAATTAATCGCGGATACCTGCGCGCAGGAAGGCGTTGTTTATTGCTACAGATCGGACGGCAACCTGTGGCCGATATTTGACGACATGTTTGGGACCGCCGGTGTCCAGGCCTACGGTGAGGCTGACCGCGAAGCCGGCATGACAGTGGGAGAGGTGTTAAGGAGAAGTCCGGGAACAATAGTGCTTGGCAATACATCTTCGGCGCTGTTGGTTAAGGGCACCGAAAAGCAGGTGCGCGAAGACACACGGCGTCAGCTTGAGGAATCCGGCGGCGGAAATTTTATACCCGGGCCCTCCAACGCCGTAGTACACGGAACACCGGTGCGCAATGTTTTTGCCATGCTGGAAGAATTGCGAAGATGAACCGGACCTGGCAAAGAAATTATCAGCGCCGCGGAACCGAACGGTAATCGCTGGGGTTAATGCCTTCCTGCTTCTGGAAAACACGGCGGAATGTTTTTACGCTTGAGTACCCGGCCATCCTCGCAACCTCATTAAGGTTATAATTGGTAGTATCAAGCAATTCCTTTGCTTTTTTTATCCGCACAACACCAATATAATTGAGCAGGCCCTGCCCGGTTTCCATTCTGAAAAGTTTGGAAATATATTTTTCCGAAAGACCGATATGTTCGGATATCATGGTCAGGCTCAGGTTTATATCGTGATAATTTTTTAAAATAAAATCATTTATGCGCGGAAAAATACCCAATCCGGCAGTCTGTCCGCCCTTTAATCCTGCTGCCGATCCGGCTGCATCCGGATAAAAAATTTTAATGAAATCCAAAAGACCCTGCTTAAGCTGGGGCTGGTTTGAACACGCCGCGATTGAATCCAGCGAGTCCTGTAAAATCCTGTCGTCAGTTTCAATCCGTGCGGGCGGAAGCCTGTCCATAAGCATGCTGACAAGATAAAAAATCTGGTAGCGGTAAATATGGAATGGATAATTGTTTTCTTCCAGCTTTAAAAAATAATCACCTGTGATTTTTAAAGCTTCATCAGCAGGGCGGAATTCAATTGCCTCATAAAGCAGCCGCGCGTATTCTTCCCCGAGAATGCTGCCGTTTCCGGAGGATATACTGTTTTCCGCGGGCCGGATAACCCGGTGCCTGCCAGAGATAACGCCCATTGCGTGTGTTATACGGATTTCCTGGTGCCTGGTGAAAAGTTTATCTATTGAGTCAGCCTCATTGCCAATTACGATATCAAGTACCAGAGAATATTTTTTTTCAAAAACATCACAGATGGATTCCATAATATCAGGTATTTTGTCATTGAAAGCCTCGAGGTTTTCCTGATTTACAAAGAACAAAAAAACAATTGTCTGTTCAACTGTGGTTTTATAAAATTCATAATTTTTATTAACAAGCTCACCAAGGACGTCATTGAGCATCATTGCAATTGTAACTTCCGCGTAGGGCGCCTGCGTAGTGTATGCCAGAGGCGTCTGTTCAATATTGGCAGGGAACACGCTTACCGGCACAATTAAACGGCCGCTGCAGTCAAGACCTATGCTTTCCAATAGATCATCGTTTGCGGGGAGCTGCCGGTTTTTGGTAAGGGCAGTATTGAAAATAATTTCGCGCAGGAACCGATCCTGTTTTTGTAAATCGTTTTCCATCCTGCTGCGATCGTTTTTAAGCGAAAGCACCTGATCCCGGATTATGTCAAATTCGTTTCCTTTTGCGCCGCCCTGGCCCAGGCTCCGCATAACTGTACGGATGGGCCGGTAATTTAACTGTAAAAGCGAAAGGGAAAGGAGAAGCCCCAGAACAAGCGCAGCTATCATTACATTGATAATTATTTTTTCCACCATGGTATACAGGTTCCAGAAAGAAGTTTGTTTGGTGAGCACCGCGTAAGCGTACGGTCCGGCCGTTGAATTGCGGAAGGTGCAGACGTATTCGGTCCCCTGGTATTTGATTATCTGATAGTCCTGTCTGGTTTGATTAAGGTTAATTTTAAAGTCAGGAAGCTGCATGCCGAAACTGTAAACAGGCGCTCCGCTGCTGTCCAGAATTAAAACAGCCGAACCGCGCAGGTCGGGGAAGAGCGCGCCCATATCCTCATACTGCATGGAAACTATTACGCTCGCTGAATACCTGTTGCCAAAAAGGGGCTGGCCGACATAGGAACAGAACGCCATGGCGCGGCGGCCAAAAGCGTTATAGGAAAGATAAGGCGAAGAAATAAAACGGCTTTCGCCGCCGCCTGCCTCAAGCAGGTTTTCCCATTCGGACTCGCTGATCTCCGAATGTCCAAGATAAACAAGGCCGGCGTACAGTTTGTCAATGGGATTGGCCGTGCCGACGGTAAGAATATATCTTAACTCCGGTACATAAATCAGGATATCCATTCCCGGGTTTGTTATCTTATGGTAAATAAAAAGATTTAGCAGTTCTCCCTGCCGGACAACAATGTCCTGCCAGGTATTGTCCTTCTGCAAAATATCGCGGAAACGTTTGTCAAGAATTATGTTGGAAACGATGCGGCTGCTGTTTTCAAATTTGGAATCAATGGCAGCCTGGATAAATGTGTTAATGGTAAGGTTGGACTGGATAATTTCGCGGGTTACAACCGATCTGGTATTGAATAACGCGATAATAAAACCAACAACCGGTATTCCAAGTACAATAATAAATGAAATAAACCAGCGCTTTCTTATGGTAACCATAGGGACAGTTTTCCACAAATGGGACAAAAAAGCAATTTGGCTGTTTTGGAACATTTGTCCCGCGATTCGGAGTACTGGCTCTTGCGGGATAAATGGACCGGATGTTTAATATGGAATATGACGAATAAATCCAATGGAGGAATTTTTATGTCAAAGAAGATTATTTTTCTGCTGGTTCTCACGGCTTTGGTTGCCGCGGGATTATTTGCAGGCGGCGGCTCCCAGGCAGCGCCGGCTCCCGCGGTTCCGGCTCCGACAGGCGCGCCGGGTGTTGTGAATTACCCTGTTACAGGAAACCCCAAAATTACGATTTCCCGCGTAACAGACTCCGACATTCCGACAGCCGGATTCAGTTCCTACAACGATACACCCGGGGTCAAGGAACTGATTAAACAAACCGGAATCAATGTTGAGTTCATTGAACTGGTTGATCAGAACGCGTACCTGCTGTACCTGGCGGGCGGAAACCTTCCGGATATTATCATGGCCGGTAAAACATTTTATCCGGGCGGAACATCCAAGATGGTCGAAGACGGTCTTGCGCAGGATCTGACCAATTACCTGCCGACCTATGCCCCGGATTACTGGAAATTCATAAATTCAGATCCGCAGTATTACAAGGTAATACGCGAACCGGACGGCAAGCATTACGCGTTCGCCGGCTACTTCCTGCAGCCGGGGAACATTTACGGTTCCTGGATTGGACTGGTGGCCCGCAAGGAATTCCTGGACAAGCTGGGAATGGCCGCGCCTGAAACCGCAAGCGATCTTTATACCTATTTAAAGAGAAGCAAGGATGAACTTGGATGCGACGTTCCGTTTATGTCAGCGGCTTACAGGCTGGCAATGGCCTATACCGGCGGCGCCCTTACTTCGGCTTTTGGCCTTCCCAAAACAGATACTTACCAGATTGACGGCAAAGTGCATTACGGCGCCTACGAACCGGCCTACAGAGATGTTATGACTTATATGAACAAACTCTATACTGACGGCCTGCTGGACAAGAACTTCGCCGTGACCGATGAACCGACTGCGCACGCCAGTGTACTTAACGGCCAAACTTCCCTTATTTTTACGGCGACTTCCAGAATTCAGAATATGACAATGGCAGCTCCGGACCAATCCAAGTTTACACTCCTTGGACTTAAGGCGCTTTCAACAGCCAAAGGCGTAAGGCCGATGTACAACTACGCCGATGATCTTGTGACCTTTAGTTACTGGTGCTTCTTCCCGCAAAAAAGCAGGGACGTGGTTAACGGACTCAAACTGCTGAATTATCTGCACACTGAAAAAGGCAACCTCCTTGCTAACTTCGGTGAAGACGGCGTTACCTACACAATGCAGAACGGCAATCCCGTATTCAACGATTTTACCCTCAACAACCCAAAGGGTCTGCCCATAGACGGAGTGCTCAGGTCATACGGCCTTCTCAATTTCCCCATTACCCAGGATCCGCGAATGAGCCGCCAGCGCTTCCCGCTGCAGCAGCAGATCCAGGCAATGGAAGTATGGGCCGATGCCGATACAGCCAAATACAAGATCCCCAATAATTCAATCATTGCGGATAACGCCAGCGAATACGCGAGCCTTTCCACCGATATTAACACTTACATCAACGAGAGCCAGGCTCAGTTTATTTCCGGCGCCCTGCCCCTTAGCAGGTTCGACGATTATATCGCCACGCTCAAGAAAATGGGAATGGACAGGATGCTGCAGATTCTCCAGGCTTCCTACGACGTGTATAACAAATAAAACCTTTTTTTGATAACATTTGAGGGTGCGGTGCGCTGCGGCGGGCCGCACCTTTTTTTGAAGGAGGCGAATAGATGGCTCCAGGCGTAAAGACGGTTCTTAAGGAACCGCTCGGGAAAAGGCTTCAAAAAGATATTCATTTAAACCTTGGCGCATATATAATGGTAATACCGGTTCTGGCCTTCTACCTGGTTTTTGCGTATAAGCCAATGTTCGGCGCGGTAATAGCTTTTAAAAACTTTTCGCCAGCAAAAGGAATTTTCGCAAGTCCATGGACAGAAAACCACGGGTTCCGATATTTTCTGGAATTTTTTAAGTCCTACTACTTTGGCCGTACACTGCGCAATACAATTACCATAAGTCTGTCCGGAATAATATTCGGGTTCCCGGTTCCCATAATTCTGGCGCTGTTAATCAACGAAGTTAAAAACCGCTGGTTTAAAAAAGCCGTCCAGACAATTTCGTACATGCCGCATTTTATTTCCCTGGTTGTTGTCTGTTCGATGGTGTATCTGTTCACCGGCGAAAAGGCTTTTATTATCCAGATAATGAGGTTCTTTGGGTATACAGGGGATCAAAATTTATTAAACATAAAAGAATTTTTTGTACCAATTTATATAATTTCCGGAATCTGGCAGTCTACCGGCTGGAGCTGCATTATTTATCTTGCGGCGTTATCGGCGGTTGACATGGAACTCTACGAAGCCGCCAGGATTGACGGCGCAGGGCGGTGGAGGCAGACAGTACACGTGACGCTTCCGGCGCTGGTACCTACAATAATACTTTTATTGATTCTGGCCATCGGCGGAATTATGAATGTCGGCTACGAAAAAATAATTTTGCTGTACAACAACTTTGTCATGGAAACCGCGGATGTTATTTCATCATACGTATACCGCAGGGGGCTTGTTAACGGCAACTGGAGTTTCTCGACAGCTGTCGGTTTGTTTAACTCGGTAATCAACTTTGCGCTGGTAGTGGGCGCCAACCGGCTGAGCAGGAAAGTGACCGGCAAGGGATTATGGTGAAGCCATGAATGCACGAACAAAACAATCAAGACTAAGGCAGGAAGGCGCAGGCTACCGTGTTTTTACGGTTTTTAATTATATTATTATGGGCTCCGTAATTCTGGTCACCGCATACCCTGTTTATTATGTTTTAATCGCATCGATCAGCAGTCCGGCTTCCCTTATGGTAGACTACGGCCTAATGTGGCTGCCCAAAACCCCTCTTACGCTGACCGCGTACAAAATGGTATTCCGGCATCCGCTTATATTGTCCGGCTACCGCAACACCCTTTTTATCCTTATCGTCGGCCTGGGATTCAACATGGTGCTGACCTGTCTGGGCGCCTATTTTATGTGTTTAAAAAACAGTATGTTCCGCAGGCCGGTTTCGCTCATAATAATTTTTACAATGTACTTCAGCGGCGGGCTCGTTCCAACCTACCTTAATGTCCAGGGCCTGGGCATGATAAATTCACTATGGGCGTTAATAATTCCTGGCGCCATAAGCACCTACAACATGCTGATTCTGCGAACGGCTTTTTACAGCATACCCGACAGTCTGGTTGAAGTCGCCAGGCTGGACGGCGCTTCGCATTTCCAGATTCTGACAAAAATTTTTATACCGTTATCAGGAGCGACTCTGGCGGTAATGGTTTTGTATTACGGAGTCGGACACTGGAACGCATGGTTCTTTTCTTCGGTATTTTTGCAGACTCCATCCAAATTCCCGCTGCAGCTTGTTTTGCGCAATATCCTGCTGCTGCACCAGAATGTTGAATTTAACGCGCAGGCTGCGGATGACAGCGTTTCGGCGCTGATGGCGGAAATTATCAAATACGCGCTGATCGTTGTTTCGACGGCCCCGATTCTGATGCTGTATCCTTTCCTGCAGCGTTTCTTTACAAAGGGAGTCATGATAGGAGCGATCAAGGGATGAAGGCAATTACAGCAGGCGGCCTTACTAAAGTTTATAAAAGCGGTAAAAAGGCGCTCAACAGTGTAGATTTTGAAATTGAAGAAGGTGAAATATTCGGATTTTTGGGACCAAACGGAGCCGGTAAAACCACCGCGGTAAAAGTGCTTAACGGTATGCTTGAGGCAACTGAAGGGAAATGCAGCGTCTGCGGAAACGATCCCGGCAGCGCTCCGGAAAAAGTACACGCGATCTCCGGCGTTGTTACCGATCGCGCGCAGATGTACAGCAACCTTACAGGAATACAGAACCTGGTTTTCTTTGGGACAGTCTTTGGGCTGAGCGAAGAAGAAAGTAAAAAACGCGGCCTTGGATTGCTGGAACGCCTGGATCTGCTGGACGCGAAAGATCAAAAACTGGCCGCATACTCCACGGGCATGCGCCAGAGGCTTTCTCTTGCGCGGGCAATGATCCATCATCCAAAAGTTTTGTTTCTTGACGAGCCGACTTCCGGCCTGGATCCGGAAAGCGCGCAGAGTGTCAACAACATAATAAAAAACCTTGCCCACGAAAAAGGCGCGACAGTGTTCCTGTGCACCCACCAGCTCCGTTACGCGGAAGAAATCTGCACCGGTTACGGCCTTATAAGCGAAGGCAGTATGCTCGCGGCCGGCAGTCTGGACGAACTGCGGTCCGGAGTAACGTCCGGCATTACAGCGGTTGTAAAAGCCGATAAATATCCGGATATACAGTCGCTGCGGCGGGAAGGTGAATTTGCCATGATCAATGTTGAGTCGGAGGAAGAAATACCTGCACTTGTAAGAAAGATTGTTGAGCACGGAGGAAAGGTGTATCATGTAAGCGCGGCCAGACTTTCTCTGGAAGAAATTTATTTCGCGTTTATCGAAAAACGCAATAGCGACAAAAAAAGGGAAGGCTGACACATGTCAAGGCTTATGCAGACGGCTATAATTAAAAAAGATATTACGGGCATCACGGGCAATAAACGCTTATTGAGCATTCTGTGTATTGTCCCGTTAATAATGTCTGTTGTGTTGCCCATGATTTTTATTTTTGCCATACAAATGGCTCCGCCTGAACAAACAGGCAACATCGTAAGACTGGTTAACGACGCCAGAACCGGGATTCCTTCGGTAAATGAAAGCCTGAACCAAAACTTTGCCGGCGCCATACCGGAACAATTCCGTCTTACCGCAATCAGGTTCATTCTGAACTACATTATGCCCCTGTTTTTTCTATTAATACCGATAATGTCATCTTCGGTAATGGCGGCAAGCGCGTTTGTGGGAGAAAAAGAAAAAAACACCCTGGAAACCCTGCTGTATTGTCCGCTGCCTTTGAAAGAAATATTCGGAGCAAAAATACTTGCTTCATTTTTACTAAGCATGGCAATTTCGGTTGCTTCATTTATTGTTATGCTTGTTGTACTGGAAACCGTATTGATAATTATTTCGGGGACGGCGGTAATGCCGGGTTTAAGCTGGCTAATAATAATGCTTCTTGTATCGCCGTCACTTGCTTTGCTGGCCATCAACCTGATTGTACGCGGTTCGGCAAAGTCGGCGTCGATCGAAGAATCCCAGCAGCGGGCGGTGTTTTTGGTGCTGCCTGTTGTCCTGCTGATTGTTGGGCAGTTTACCGGCGTCATGCTGCTCAGCGTCTGGCTCCTGTTTGCAATAGGGGCGGTATTGGCAATTATCGCAGTCTTTATGTTTAAGGGATCATTTTCAAAATTTCAGTATGAAACATTGCTGCTGTAATGTACGGTTTTAAAAATATACAGGAGGAAAAATAATGGGGATTAAAAAAATCGCGTTTACAACGCTGGGCTGTCCGGACTGGCCGTTTAATAAAATCCTGGACGAAGCGCAGAAAATGGGATACTCCGGTATCGAAATCCGCGGTCTTGAGGGAAAAATGCTCGCAGAAGAAATGCCGCAGTTTTTCCCGGAGAACAGGACCGCTACCCTGGCCGCCCTGAAAGCGCATAACATCGAAATGACCGGGTTCGGCACCTCGGTAATGCTGCATGACGCCGCCAAGTTCGACGCCGCGATCGCTGAGGGAAAGAGGGCAATTGATGTTTGCCAGCGCATGGGGATTCCGGCAATCAGGATCTTCGGGAATAATATCCCGGAAGGCGAAAACGAGGCGGACGTTATCGCGCGGGTAGCCAGTGGCGCAGAGATTTTGGCCGAATACGGGCAGGCGAGGAAAGTTCTGGTAATGATGGAAACCCACGGAGACTTTATTACACTGGAAAGGGTCAAAGCGGTTTTTGATCTCGTAAAAAGTAAAAATTTTAAACTGCTTTGGGATGTTGGCAACACCGATTATATTTACGGCGATGACTTTTTAAAATTTTACAAACCAATGAAGGACCTGATTGTCCATACACATTTTAAAGACCATATCCGCGGGACACCCGGCGATAACAAAAGTTATAAATACTGCCTGCCGGGCAAAGGGGATATTCCGATTAAAGCCATTGTCAAACAGATGATTGATGACGGCTACAAAGGCTATTTCTGCCTTGAATGGGAAAAGAAGTGGCACCCGGAACTGGATGATCCGGAAATCGCTTACCCGGCATTCGCGGATTTACTTAAATAACGATAAGGGGATCGGCTACCGGGGTCTGTTCAAAAATTGTAAATGGATCGATATCAATACATTTATATGGATCCCGGTTACCGCCCATATCCCATGCAATTGTTTCATTAATAACAGTGCATTTTTCTTTAAATATTTCTATATCCATCAGGGTTTCAAAAATAGTATTTTTCTTTAACAGCGGTTTAACATCAAAGAGCCTGACCGATCCGTCATTCATGTAAGCATAAACCTCAAAATTATCAGTAGGCAGTACCTGTAAAACCTGTGGTGAAAAAAATCTTGAATCCAGTTCGCCAATATTCATATTTATAAAGTATTCCTGAATCATAACATGGCCTAAAACCTGAAACAAGTGTTTTTATGGTTAGCCGGGAGCCCGGGAGCTGGCATGGTATAACTCCATAACTTTTTCCGGGTCCAGTTTGGTAGCTGCGATAATGGTATCGGCCGGCAGTCCCAGACCGATCATATTACGGGCTATATCAAGAGCTTCGCTTTGCCGCCATTTATTTTCTCCCTTTTCTACTCCTCTGGCTTCCCACTTGGCAGTCCAGCCGACTTCTTCAAATACTTGTTCAAGCGTTAAAGAATTTTTACGCATATTTGCAATTGCCTCCCTTACTGCCGCTGCATTGGACCGTGTTATCACATCAAAATAGGCTTTTGTCCTGTATTCATCCCGAATACCCAATTCATTATTTATCTTGATAAAAGCCGCAGGATCAAGCCGGTTATTCAGGCTGCTGAGCCATAGATTTACATCAGCAGGTAAGCGGCGGCTGTCAATAATCTGTATAGGCAATACATCTCCATTGACATTATAAATCCCTGGATTATTTTCAACAACCTCATATTTGCGGGTATTTTTAAGATGTTTAATTAACTTCCCGGGAAAATGGTTTCCAATAATAGAAATGGTCATACAGGTTACCGGAATTTCTTCAAGACAGGCATACAGACAGGCATAACCATAAACTTTATAAAAATCTGAAACCGATATGTAATCGTCCGGGCTTTTATATTCTAGCAGGTTAACTTCTCTGAAAATGGCTGCGATATTTTTATCAATCACCGTATCACGATTTTTTTTTATTATAATACAGTCTATCCGCAGCGGTTCGGTAGTTAAATTGTATTCAGTTATAAATTCGAGAAAATCCTTATAATCTTCCAATTCAAGCCGGATAGCTTCAATAAAAGCCAGATGCCAGTTGATATACGAAGGCTTGTGTCTACGGTTTTTATGGTTTTCAGTTCTGCCCACTGGTTTTTCAGATTGTTCCATAACCTGTATATGGCATTGATTTTCATTTTGCTTTTATTTTTAGAAAAAATTACCTTCTTTTCCAGGCTTGCCAGTGATTGATTTAACCGCCAAATATGTTATATCATAAAAACTGCAAAATACCGTAAAAAACCGCGCAGTATGCGGGTTTATATTATTTTTGGACGGCAAAAAAATCCGGTGAGTACCACGCTTTTTTAATCCGTCAGAGGAGTCTTTGATGATCCGGTTGATTCGGAATATTGGGATTGGCAGGCCCGCCGCAGGCTTGCTTTTGTTTTTTGTGATGTTTGCCGGTGTTTCGCAGGGCGCGTTCTGCCAGACAAAACCGGCCCAGGACGTTTTACTGCTGAGCACCAAAGACGCCGTGGATCTTGCAATAAAAAGCAACCTGTCTCTGCAAACCGCCAAAATTGATTTAGACAACAAGGAAAGAAAATATTCCATGGTCTGGAACCAGTTTATACCGACTGTGAATGCTACAGGTACTTTGAGCAGGTCGAACTGGCAAACCACATCGCAGGGAGTTTTTCCGACGACAAGTCCCGGTACTCCGGGTTTAGTCATGCCTTACTCCGTGACACTTCCCCAATGGAATGTACTGGGAAATATTTCGGCTTCGCTGAATCTTAGCATTGCCATGATTGCAGGTATTGAGACTACAAAGGCAAATTACCAGGCAGGGCAGATTACTTATGAAAAGGCCAAGCTCCAGGTTGAGAGGGACGTCCGCAAAACCTATAACCAGATTCTGCTTCTGGAAAATACGGTAAGTCTTCAGAATGACGCTTTTACCAACGCGGAAAACCAGGCAAATATGGCGCAGGCGAACTACCAGGCGGGACTTGTACCAAGGCTGACCTGGCTGCAGGCCCAGGTTCAGGTGGAGAATCTTAAACCCGCGATTACCGAACTGGAGAACAGCCTCAAGGCGTTAAAGGCCAATTTTGCGATGACGCTAGGACTTCCCTACGATACGGCGATTGAACTCAATCAGGTGGAAGTAACTGATTTCCAGATACCGCTTGATTTGGCCGATTTGATTTCAAAAGCGGCTTCCGGGAAACCTGATATTGTGGAACTTCAGAAAAACATAACTGTACTGCAGACAACACGCAAAGCAACGGCAATCCAGATGTTTACGCCCTTCCTAAATCTTAACTGGGGGCTTTCCTCAACATTTAACCCAATGCTTGATCCGTGGAAAGACAATTTGTTTGAATACAATAACTGGAAGGGAGGCGGAAACTTTTCGGTAACGTTGGGATTCAGCCTTAATACCCTGCTGCCGTTTACAAAAGAAGGCCAGTCATTAAAAGACCTGGACAATACGATTACAAGCATGAACATAAACCTGGCCCAGCTTGTAAGGGGAACGGAACTTGAAATTTTTACCAAGGTAAATTCCCTGGAAAAAACACAGGCTTCCACCCAGGTGCAGAAAAGCGCGGTTGACCTTGCCGAGATGACTTATAACCTTACAGAAGAAGCCTACAAGGCCGGCCTGCAGGATTTCCAGTCTGTGCAGAATTCAGCGCTGGCGCTGAGCCAGGCCAGGCTTCAGCTTTTGACCCAGCAATTTAATTATATTAATGATTTAATCGATCTCGAATACGCTGTCGGCGTACCCTTCGGAACATTGAGTTCTTTCTAAATTGAGTCTTTTCCAAAAAGAGGAGAACATAGGTGAGTACTGAAAATTCCAGGCGGGTGATCGCGCCCGTTTTATTACTGCTTGTAATGTGCCTTGCAGGCTGTCAGCGGATCCAGGAAGTCTACGGCGGAATTACCAAAACCGCCGCTGTCCAGCAGCCGGACCCGGTTTACGCGGTTAACACAATGGCGGCTCCCCAGGGCGCCATAATGGATTACCTGGCCCTTGCAGGCGATGTAACTGCCGCATCAACTGTGGACGCATATCCGGAAGCAGCGGGGAAGGTAACCAGGATTTCGGTGTCGGTAGGCGCCAGGGTAAACAGGGGAGATCCCATTGCGGAAGTTGATCCGTCAAGACCAGGCATGGAATTTGTACCAAGTATAGTCAAGGCTCCGGTTTCCGGCACGGTTGTGGCGCTGCCGGCACAGCTTGGGATGACGGTGAGCCAGGCGGTTCCCCTGGCGCGCATCGCGGGCGGCAGCGGCCTCCAGATACGTATTTACGTGGCGGAACGATTCATTTCCAGGGTCAGTCTGCGGCAGGCCTGCGAAATTACCCTGGACGCGTGGCCCGGCGAGGTGTTCAATGGAAGGGTGAGCGAGATCAGCCCGGTTGTCGATCCGGCGTCGCGGACAATGGAAGTCCGTATTGTGGTTGACAATGCCGGGGCAAAACTAAAATCCGGAATGTTCGCCAAGGTAAAAATAATTACCGAGCAAAAAAACAATATTGTAAAAATTCCGGCCTCGGCCCTGATCCAGCGGTTCGGCGACGACTATGTTTTTATAGCAAAAGTTGATCCAAACAACGCGGGATCTTTTATTGCCGAAAAACGCATTGTAGTTCCCGGAATTATTATTGACGGAATAATGGAAGTACAAAAAGGTATAAGCACAGGCGAAGACGTAATTGTCCGCGGCCAGGGCCTTCTAGAAGACGGATCAAAAATCAACATCGTAGATCGCGTTCCTCCGCTAAATTAAAGAAGGTTTATAATGAGTCTAGCAAAATCAATTGTTTCCAGGCCGGTAACAATATTTATCGTTTTTTTACTTTTAATCCTCCTTGGGGTATTCGCTTTTGTCAATCTGCCCATCGATCTGCTGCCGGAGATAAATCCGCCCTACCTGGCTGTAGTTACCTCCTATCCGGGAGCGGGGCCGGAGGAAGTCGAACGTTCGGTATCCAGGACCCTTGAAGTGGCGCTCTCCAGCGTATCCAGCCTGCAAAAAATTACATCGACATCAAGCAAAGGTACTTCGCTTGTGCTGATGGAATTTACCTACGGAACCAACCTTGTAGATTCCACAAACTCGGTCCGGGACGCTTTGGACAGGGTACGCAATTATATGCCGACAGGCGCGCAGACACCGATGATAATCCGGTACGACCCGGCGATGATCGCGATCATGAGCCTTATGGTCACAGGCAACAGGACAGCCGAAGAATTACGCGAGTTTGCCGAAAATACCATCGTACCCAGGATAGAGCAGATCCCCGGAGTCGCCACCGCTTCGATCAGCGGCGGCCGCGAGAAGATCATCAGGGTGGAAATTCCGCAGTCCAGACTTGAAGCCTACGGTCTCACGGTAACCAACCTCCAGCAGATGCTGGCAATACAAAACATGCAGGTTTCCGCCGGTACCATTGTTGAGGACGGGATGTCCTACATTATTACAACAATGGGAGAATACAGTTCGCTGGACGATATCCGCAACACAGTAGTTTCTTACAGGGGCGGCGGTTATACGGGAGGCCAGGCTGAACTGCCCAGGCAGGTATTCCTCAGGGATATCGCCAATGTCTACGAAGGTTACAGGGACGAAACCAGCGCCGTATACGTAAACGGATCGCCGGCGGTAATGCTGGATGTCCAGAAACAGAGCGGCAAGAACTCTGTCCAGGTAGCGAAAGATTTAAGGGGAAGACTGGACAGTATAGCAAGGGAGCTTCCTCCGGACATTAAAATAACGGAAATCAGCAATACCACAGATCAAATAGAAAATTCCATTAACCAGGTCGGTTCCACGGCTTTGTCCGGCGCCGTACTGGCAATCCTGGTCATTTTTATTTTTCTGCGTTCAATCAAACCTACACTGATAATCGGTGTAAGCATTCCGGTTTCAATTGTCGTAACGATAATGCTGATGTACTTTGCCAAACTGACACTGAACCTGATGACTCTGGCAGGCCTGGTTTTGGGGGTCGGAATGCTGGTGGATTGTTCAATTGTAATTCTTGAAAACATCTACCACTACCGTGAAAGGGGCGCGAAACTAAAAACAGCGGCCGTTATAGGCACCCACGAAATGATCATCGCCATTACCGCTTCCACGCTTACGACCATCTGCGTATTCGCGCCCATGGTCATGTTCCAGGGTCTGCTGGAAATGGCGGGCGAACTGTTCGCCGGTCTGGCCTTTACAGTTGTAATATCACTTACAACATCGCTTGTCGTGGCCCTTTTCCTGGTGCCTGTTCTGTCAAGCCATTTTTTCCCGGTTGTAACCCGCAAGCAGAAACCGCTGCGGAACTTCCTCGCTCCTGCCGACAGGGTTTTTGAAGGATTTTTTAAGGGCCTGGATAAATCCTACCGCGGAGCGGTCAACTGGGTTCTTCACCACAAGGCCATAACGCTCTCGTTTCTGGTCCTGTGTTTTGCCGCAAGCCTTTTTCTGATTCCTGTTGTAGGCTGGGTATTTATGCCTACCCAGGAAGCGGACAATGTTTCGATAAACGTTACCCTTCCCATGGGCACCCCGCTGACCGAGACTGAAGCGACCTTAAAGCAGCTTGAAGATATTCTTAAGCGCGAAGTACCGGCAGCAGCCTATGAAAGGCTGACTATCAACGCGGGCGGCGGAGGCATGATGGGCTTTGGGGGCAGCGGATCAAACGGCGGAAGCCTCAGGGTCAACCTCCCAAAATTTGCAAACCGTATTATAAGCGCCGATGAAATCAAAAACATTATGCGCGGTTACTTCGATCAATTCCCGGGAGTTTCCATTACATTCGGCGGCGGACTAAACATGATGAGTTTTATGGGCGGCTCCGATGTGGACATAATTCTGCGCACCGATGACCTGGTCAAGGGTAAAGCGACCGCAGATAAAATCGCCGCGCTGCTCAAGGAAAGAATTCCGGAGATTACCGAACCAAGGGTGGATCTGCAGGACGGGCTTCCCCAGATTGAAATTCAGCTTGACAGGGACAGGATTTACGCACTGGGCCTTAACACAATAACAATAGGCAACGAAATAAAGGCCGCAGTTGACGGTGTTACGGCAACACGGTTCAAGGAAGGCGGAAACACCTACGATGTAGTTCTTATCTTCGCGGAAGCCGACCGGAGCGCAAGACCGGACCTGGATAAAATATTTGTCAACAGCCAGATGGCGGGCATGCAGCCGCTTTCGAACTTCGCTACGTACAAAACCGGTACAGGACCGCTGACAATTACCAGGGAAAACCAGAGCAGGGTAATACACGTAACCGCCGGCGCGCAGACAGGTACAACTTCGAATACCCTTGAAGCCAAAGTACGCAGTCTGATTTCCGCAGAGATCCCCTACGATGACAGCATAATTATTGAGTACGGCGGATCCAATACCGAGATGCTGAAGATGATCCAGAATTTTATTCTAATCCTTATAGTTGCTATCGCGCTGGTTTTTGGCATCATGGCCAGCCTTTTTGAATCGTTCAGGGACCCGTTTATTATTATCCTGACCATTCCGCTCTCCGTAGTCGGTATAGTTGCCATATATCTGATTACGGGAGATACGTTCAACGCGCTGACCCTTGTCGGACTTCTGGTAACAGTCGGCATAATAACCAATAACGGAATAATTCTGGTTGACTATACAAACCTGCTCCGTAAAAGAGGAATTCCGCTGCTGGAAGCCTGCATACAGGCCGCCGGCAACAGGCTCCGGCCCATTCTAATGACAACGTTATCCACAGTACTCGCGCTGATTCCGATGGCCTTCTTCCCGGGCGAAGGATCCGAGATGGTCGATCCAATCGGCAAGACGGTAATGGGCGGGCTTTCCTTCGGCACATTGATGACTTTGTTCCTGATGCCTACAATTTATTATCTGGCCAATCGCCGCTCCGATGAACGGCAGGCCAAAGCGCTCGCGAGACGGGAACGCATAGCCGCGGGCCTTACAAAAAAAGAAGCTGAAGCAGCCGCCGGCGGGCCGGCGGACGGAAACATTCCGGCTGCAGATCAGCCTAATCAGGAGGGACCGTTATGTTAAGGGTAGAAATAATGGCGAACCGTTCGGTGGAAGAAAATATCCTGGAAGCCCTGGCGGGCGAAGGGGTTGGCAAATATTATACCAAGTATCCGGTTATTCACGGGGTAGGTTCCACCGGGCCCCGTATGGGAGACGCTATCTGGCCGGAAGAAAACTTTGGGCTGGTAATCTGGTGCGAGAAAGAAGAAGCGCTTGGTATAGGGCGGGCAGTCGCCGCAGTCAAGGAGAGTTTTCCCGGAGAGGGAATAAAAATTTTTGGTCTGCCGGAAAACTGAATCACTCGCCGGAAGACCGACACCGCCAACCGCAAGACTGATTTTCTGTTCGCTTAACCGGTTCCGCGGCCGGTTTACAGTTCGGATTCCAGCTTTGTCTGCAGATTGGACTGGATATACCGCCTGATTCTTGCGCGGGTATCCGGGTCAATACGCTGGGTAAAGAGTACTACATATATTTTTGTATTCCCGTCCATCCTTGATCCAAAGACAATACCTTCAGCCTTTAATATATTGGTCTGGAGTTTTATCTGTATATCCTGATGCAGGCTGTTTTTGGGGAAATTGGGATCTTCGTCAAAGTGGCAGGAAAATCCCACCACACTTATATCCTTGATGGACCCGTGTACAAAAGTTCCGTGATTGGGAAAGTTGACAGTGGTATTGGCTTCCGAATCAATTACCGCACGGATATATTTGCGCCTGCCCTTTGCGTCAACTGTTCTTAAGGTGTCAAAAAGCTGCTTCATTGCGACATTAAGATCTGTCTTTATCGCGATATAGCCGCACGGGATCTTAACCTCGTTAATATACTTGCGCTTGAGCGCTTCATCATCGCCGGCGCTCATTATCCCGATCTTAACATTTGATGTAGAGGTATCGGAAAGTACGCCGCGTATCCATGCTTCCCATTCTTTTTCTGTCATTCCGTCAAAAATATTCGCAAAAACTATGGAATCCGGATATTTGGCGAGGAGTTTACGCAGCCGGGCATGGTCCTTGACCGTATAAACTTCAAACTCCTGCTGTATAAGTTCTTCTGTTATGCGGTTCTGAACTACAGCGGAAGGGTACAGGAAAAATACTTTTTTACCAAGAATTTCGGAATTTTCTGACATATTCAAATAATAATACCAAAAGTTCCTTTTTTCCAGTACCCGATTTACCTTGAAACTTATTTTTGCCGAACCAAAAAATTACAGCAGTTCACCGTACTTCCGTACAAAAATCTTTTTTACTATGGTCACCAAAAACATATAGGCCAGAATAACCGCTCCCAGATACGGAAAGATCGACAGGGGCGGACGGACCATTTCTACGGTTTCACCGAACAATGTATACGGAATAACCGCGGCCGCGATTATGCCCAGGATTGTCGCCATGGTTACCTTTGAAGAAGCGCGGCTATGGATAAATGGAACTTTTGGCGTACGTATCATATGAATTACCAAAGTCTGTGACCACATGGATTCGATAAACCAGCCGGTATGGAAAAGCATCGCAAAAACAAGCTGTTCCGCTGGTCCCAGGCTTGCGTAACTTCCTCCCAGCGCTCTGGGGCAGATGATAAAAAACAACAGGCCGTAGGTTATAATATCAAAAACCGAACTGACAGGTCCTATAAAAAGCATAAAACGGCTGATGGAAGAAGCGTCCCACTTGCGGGGCTTGCGCAGATAATCAAGATCCACATTATCCCAGGGAACCGCTATACAGCAGATATCGTAGATAAGGTTAAGTATAAGGATCTGGATTGGCAGCATCGGAAGGAAAGGCAAAAAAGCTGAAGCGGCAAGTACGGAGAACATGTTGCCGAAATTTGAACTTGCCGTCATTTTAATATACTTGATTATGTTGGCGTAAATTTTTCTGCCTTCGATTACGCCTTCTTCCAGAACCATAAGGTCTTTTTCCAGCAGTATTATATTGGCCGATTCCTTGGCAATATCCACAGCGGTGTCCACGGAGATCCCGACGTCGGCGACGCGCATTGCAGCGGCGTCATTTATACCGTCACCCATAAAACCGACAATATGGCCGTTGGTCCGCAGGGCAGTGACAATACGCGCTTTTTGGCTGGGGGTCAGCTTGGCGAATACATCGGCGCCCTCAACAGCCTTACCCAGATCAGCGTCACTCATGGATTCCAGTTCCGAGCCAAGAAGAATATGTCCGGCGTCTAGACCGACCGAACGGCAGACGGTCGCGGTAACGCTGTCATTGTCGCCGGTAAGTACCTTGACCCTTACTCCGTATTCGCCCAAAGCTGTAATGGCCCTGCCTGCGCTTTCCTTTGGAGGATCCAGGAAGGCAAGGCAGCCGGCAAAAATCATTTCGCTTTCTTCGGCGGTTGTAATCTGGGCCGCGGGTACGGCCGAATAATCGACCGGTTTTCTGGCCAGACCGAGCACGCGCATGCCTTTTTCGTTAAGGTTAATACAGTTTGCAAGAATCCTGTCCTTAATTTCTTTGGTCATGGGTACTATTTTACCGTCATCATCGGCAAGCGAAGAAATCGACAGCATTTCTTCGACAGCGCCTTTTGTTATCAATTCTGTATTACCGGAACCTTCCACAACAACGCTCATCCGGCGGCGGAAAAAATCAAAAGGAATTTCATCAATTTTTTTATAATCCGCCCACTGATCCGCAAGTTCCGCCCTGCGGGCATATTCAACAATGGAAATATCCATAAGGTTTTTAAGGCCGGTCTGGTAATAACTGTTAAGGAAGGCCTGCCGCAGCACATCGATACTGTCGTTGCCGTTTATATCAAGATGCAGCTCAAGAATTACCTTGTCCTGTGTAATGGTGCCGGTCTTGTCGGTGCACAGCACATCCATGGCTCCAAAGTTCTGAATGGAATTGAGGCTCTTTACGATGACACGCTTTTTGGACATGGAAACCGCGCCTTTTGCAAGATTGGCGGAAACAATCATGGGCAGCATTTCCGGTGTAAGTCCGACAGCAACGGAGAGCGCAAAGAGGAAGGCTTCGAACCAGTCCTGTTTGGTAAAACCGTTAACAAGAAGTACAACCGGAACCATGACCAGCATAAAACGAATTAAAACCCACGAAACCGAATTAATCCCTTTTTCAAAACTTGTGGGCGGAGCTTTGGCCTGGAGCTGCCGGGCAATGGAACCAAGGGAGGTATCATCGCCGACGGCTATAACCAGCGCGGTCGCCGATCCCGATATGACGTTGGTTCCCATAAAGGCAAGGTTGTTCAGCTCAAGCGGGTTTCCGTTAGCCTTTGTAACAATCTGGGCGAATTTTTCCACAGGCTCACTTTCGCCGGTTAACGCTGACTGGCTGATAAAAAGGTCTTTTGCCGCGAGTATGCGGACATCGGCCGGGACCATGTCTCCGGCTGCCAGATAGACGACATCGCCTACAACGATCTCGTCCATCGGAATTTCACGTTTTTCCGAATGGGTTTCGCCGGATTCCTTGTCCCTGAATTTACGGGCGGCGCTGGCGGTAGTTTCTACCATCTCTGACAAATGTTTGGCCGCGTTGGTACTGCGCAGTTCCTGGAAAAAACGCAGCAGGCCGCTTATCATTACCATTGAAATAACAATAATTACAGCCGGATAATCCTCGGTAAACAGCGCGATCAGCGCCAGGGTAAAAAGGATAATGGTAAATGGATTAATAAAAGCACCGGCAAAACGTTTAAGCAGGGTATCTTCGTTAACTTTGGTGATAATGTTTACGCCGTATTCATCCCTCATTTCTTCCACATCATCTTCGTCATAACCTGCGGCGCTGTTGTCATACTGAATCAACAGGGTGTTGCTGTCCCTGACTGCAGCTTTTAAAAGCCTTTTACGGGCCCGCTCTGACCTGGCGGAGGCCGCGCCTGCCGCCGTTAGTTTTTCTTTTTTGGTCATGATTGTACGCAGTCCAATTAACTGGTATCCGGTATACGGCTTTCACTGCTGCACGTTCCAAAGACGTACAGACAGATGAAATGATAACCGGTTGAATGAGAAGCAGAATTACTGTGGTTTTTATGGGTTAGATTGCAGAAGGATCCACAGAACTGTGCTCTATGCAACGGTTATCGGAATTTCTGCTGCTACCGCCATCATCGTCCATGGACTTCCCCCTGTATTGTTTGATTTGAGAGCCTTATCCGCTCCCTTTTATAAAAATAACAGAAATACCAAAAAAAGTTCAAGTAGGTATAATTGGTTTTAATTGGTTTATCAGTAAATTTCTGTTATAATTAATTTCTATGGCAACGAAGAACAATAGTCCTAAAGTAATAGCTCCCATGATCAGTGAAAAACGCTTCTTTACTGATATCATTAAAATCTTAAATGAAGGGCGCAGCAAAGCCAGCATTGCCATAAATTTTACCATGGTTGAAACTTACTGGAACATTGGCAGGCGAATTTTTGAACAGGAACAGCAGGGAAAAGAACGCGCAAATTATGGTGAACAATTAATAGAAAATCTGTCACGACACTTAGGTAATACTTTTGGCAAAGGTTTTTCAGAAGCAAATCTTAAAAATTTCAGACAGTTTTACTTAACCTGGCCAGACAATGAGATTCGCTACACACTGTGTAGCGAATTGAGCTGGTCCCATATCCGTCTGATTATGCGTCTGGACAATGAAAAAAGCCGTGAATACTACCTGAGCGAAACAAGGACTCAAAAGTGGAGCGTCCGTTATCTGCGTGATCTGCGGGGAGATAAAAGAAAAAATTAAAGCCCCAGCCTCAGTTCCGCCCTGAATACAGGATGAGTTCCGCCGTCACCGGTCCTCCTGCCTTCGTAGGCAAAAGCTGCCAGCGGTTTTGCAGGGTAATCTTTTGTGTCCGGGCAGTTTTCTGCGGGAGCGGAAAATAAGTCTATTTTTTCACCAGCTTTTATTTCGCTTATATAATTGATATCCAGACGTATTTGTTCAGCCTGGTTTAATAAATCGGGCGAAGTCATATCCTGGATCCACAGAATATAACTTACATTGTTCATGTGGCCAAAGTTGTCAATATCCGAATAGGCGGCCTGCCTGTAACCGTAGTGAACCAGATCTTCCCTGGCAGCAAGATTTACCGGCCCGGAAGTGAGCGAATCAACGCCGTCATTGTGCGGAAGTCTCTCCATAACATTTTCTACCCGTATGGGCCTGCGTTTTTCCACATCGATAAAAAGCCAGCCGCTTCTGCCCCGGATCTGCGCCTGGCCTGCGGCGTCAAGAATATCGTAATCCCTGACAGCAAAGAGCTTGTCCGACCTCCTGGGCCAGGTCCTGACAGTGACTGTTTCTTCATAACGCGGACGCCGCTCAATAAAAACCGAAATCCGCGACAATACCCATGCATGGCCTTCTTTTAACAGAGCATCTCTGCCTACCCCGAGAGAAGCCGCATGGCTGATGGCCGCTTCCTGGAAATATTCAAAAGCGGCTCCCAGTGTTAACCTGTCTGATTTGTCAATATTGCCGTAACGTACGGTTACCTGTTCCTGCCAAATATTCATGATGTAAATATTCTGAATAATATTGAAGAATTATTCAATATAAAATCGCGGATAAAATTATCGGCTTCCGGTTTGGTAATATACTTTACCGGATAATGCTGTTTATCTTTGTTTATGCCGTACCAGGAAAGCGTCCGCTCGTTCCAGGATTTTATTTCAGCGGCGGACAGTATATCAAGAAAATCAGAACATGCGGCGTTCTGCAATAATTGCCACACTTCGTCTTTCCAGCTGCACTCATCAAAAAGCATCAAATCGATGACATCGGTATCATTGTAATAGGCTGGCCTTTCTTCCTGAACCGGAGACTTGTCCATGCGGTATTTTTCTTTAAATGGATTGTACACGAGTTTTGACCAGTACATGTCCGTCAGTGTATGAGTTCCGTAACCCAGTAAAAAATCATTATTTACGGAATTTTTATTGGCATTGATAAAACCAGTTATATGATCGGTAAATTCCTTTTCGTCAACCGTTCCGAATTTTTGGCCCTCCGGAATCAGATGGGTATTGTTCTTCATGGGCCTGTCCGAATTCGGTCTCATGTGAATCGCGTCAGGCGAGATGGAGCCAAGATAGAACTGCGCAGAATGCTTCATCGGCAATCCCATATCCGCCAATTTTTTGGCTATGTAAAGATGGACCATAGGCAGAGGCATTATTTATTTCTCCGTTTATACATTGATTTCCATTCCATCAAAGGCAAACCGTACATTGCCCATTTTTTTCTCAAGCTCAATGTAGTCGTCATAAGACTTGCCCCAGGTTTCTTCTATATGGGTAATGATAGTCTGCTTAATTCCAAGCCGGTTACTCAATTCAAGAACCTGGTCCAGGCTGTATAATTCATCGCGAAGAGGATGGTCCGCGGCCAGGACTTCACCATTTTTTAATGTATCGCCGATAAAGGTGTTCCCGATTACAAGACAATCAGCGCCGCGCAGTAAATCGTTATCCGGAAACGGCATACAATCGCAGGGCGCGTAAACAAGTTTTTTACCTTCAGATTCAAAAACAAAAACAGAAACTGCCTTGTTTTTTGGTACCGGAAGAAATATTATTTTGACATCGTTTATTACGATGGAATCAGCGGCCGGCTGCCGTCTTATTAAACCCATGTGTTCGTAGTAATCCAGCATTGGGCCGTACTTGCTTCTTATTCCGTTGAGGTCCTTCATCACTTCGGAAGCTGCGTAAACAATAATGGGGCTGGCTGGTTTGACGCCGCTGTAGTATTCCAGCCATTCAAGCCGCAGCTGTTCCATTACCCTCATGCCCATTGTGTGGTCGGGATCCCAGTGGCTGTATAAAATATTATCTACGGCCTTAATATCGGCGCTGTTGAGGGCGATGGCAATGTCCTCCGGCGTATCAACAAGCAGGGCACAGTCCTCCAGATAAAGGCTGCAGCCGCATCTTGCGTACGGCCGGCCTTTCGTTCTGGCCTGTACGCATACCCTACATTGGCACAAAGGTTTTGGCGTACAGACGCAGCCGCCTGAGCCGGTAAATGTAAATTTCATTATGCTTTGACAGGTTCCATAAAATAACTTGCGTTAAATATACATATATTTTATAATTAATCATATAGGAGATTTAACATGAAAATAGCCGCCCAGCTTTATAATTGCCGTGATTATTGTAAAACCCCCCAGGATATCGAAGCGACTCTCCGCAGGGCCAAAACAATCGGTTTTGATGTTATCCAGATTTCCGGTTTCGGGCCGTGTGATCCCGATCTTCTGGCCGGGTGGGTAAAAGAACTTGGCCTGGAAGTCTGTCTTACCCATGTACCCTACCAAAGGCTCGCGGATCAGGCTGAATTAAAAAAAGTAATAGCGGAACATAAAAAATTGGGCTGCCCGATAATCGGCCTGGGATCAAGGCCCGGCGATGTTTTCCCTAACAGTTTTGAGGGCTGGACCAGGTTTATCAAAAAAGCCAGGGAATTGAGCAAACATATAAAAGATGAAGGCCTTAACTTTAGTTACCATAACCACGATTTTGAATTTGAAAAATGGAACGGCGTCACAGCCATGGACCGCCTGATTGAAGAAGTGCCGGACATGCTGTTTACCCTGGATACATTCTGGGTCCAGGCCGGCGGCGCAAACCCGCTGAAGTACATAAAGAAACTGGAAGGCCGCATCAAGGTAATCCATTTTAAGGATTTCAGAATTGCAAACCGCACAAGGCAATTTGCGGAAATCGGCCAGGGGAATCTGGACTGGGACGAAATAATTCCGCTCAGCAAATCAATCGGAGTTACCCACGCCGCGATTGAACAGGACGCTGACTGGTTAGCCGATCCGTTCCAGAGTCTGGCCATGAGCCGGGAATTCCTGCTGGGTAAAGTATAATTCAAAGCTGAAAAAACCGGGGACCAGAATAGCTGGGTAATCCTTGCATCCGGCGCCTGACCGTGCATTCCGCGGCAATCCCCGGTCACAGCCAAATCGCTTCGCTAAGCTGGCTCTGCGCCCTTAGATCTTCAAC
>Ga0123357_10000924_pt1 | contig 29850 bp, 17 predicted proteins | sample TergutEmb28metaG_FD_89873 | JGI IMG/M metagenome (GOLD analysis project Ga0123357, IMG submission 89873) | Embiratermes neotenicus P4 segment gut microbial communities from Petit-Saut dam, French Guiana - Emb289 P4 | ecosystem: Host-associated > Arthropoda: Insects > Digestive system > Gut ...
ACATTTTTTTAACTGATGCAAGACGCTATTTATTTTGATCCTATATTATTTATTGTGAATATTAAGCATTGCCATGAATTTACAACATGTATAACTGATTAATATTAGTAATTTTGCATGTGGTTGTTTTGATTTACTTCTGTGCTTATAGGGGTGTAAGTAGAAAGCTATAGTTTTGAAATATAAATAGATTTTGGGCCATGAATCTGTTCTTCCATCCACAAAGTACTTCATTTTTCATACTTGGTGTGACATCTGTGCTTAGTTATAAAACTGGTTAATTTATGGGCATAAATATAGAGAATTGTTGATCTCAGGATGAAAGTAGTAATTACTTCTTTGTAAATTGTGTCTTAGTATAAATTTCTTGTACAGTAAATTAGAGTGCAAGTTAACATCATGAATGAAATTCTTGAAGATCAGAAGGTCTGCAGTCATAGATTATATTTAATTTAACCCTCTGAATACGTGAAGATTATGGACATTTGGAATGTGACACATAGTACATAGGAATCAACATATCCAAAAAACCTTATGCCTCAATCAGCAGGATATCTCTTCTACCCCAAAGATGGATAGAGGAGGTTTCTCAACAATATTGGTCATTGGCTATTTGTTGGCCTGTCATCGCAGAGACCTGTGTTCCATCTCGAGGCCCGTCCATGTGGGATTTGTGGTGGACAAAGCAGCATTGAGACAGGTTTTTCTCAGACTACTTCCATTTTCCCATGTTGGTGTCATTTCACCAGTGCTCCCAAACTCACATTTCATTCCTCTCACACCACCAATGCTATATGATCTTAGAAGCTGACTTTGTCTGTGTCATCTCTCTGCCAAACTACATGGTGCCATGTTCCAGAAGTTCCTATCTTCATATTTATCACTGAGCAACTGGTGCAGAATTATCCTTTTATCAAGCTTAATGTGTTAATGGAGATACCTGATCTGTGACTGCAGACTGCAAGAGTGCACTTGTCCAGTCCCAACTGTTGTATATCTGTTTGGTTGAACTTAGTTTTTTAAACCCTTTCTCTTTGTAGTAATTTGCATTGTCTCATCAAAGTCTGTTTATTCTTCATGCCTTTACATGCAAAAATATCATTTGTTTCTGTTGAAGATTTGAGTATTATCCATGTACAGTCTTTACATAGGAACTGCAGCTCAGATTATTAAACACGATTTGATGATGCAATGGCACTGCATAAAATGTAAAACTAGGCAGCATTCCTAGCTAATCACAAGAGATTCCAATCCTGAACTATAGCATAATATGAATGAAGTAATATTTGAAGTACAAACAGATAATATAGTAATAATTAAATTAAATAATTCTATGACATATGTCATTGATATAATGAAATGCCACGAATGAAAGCTCATTAAGCAATATTAATTTATGTGTAGAAGTGTGTTACAGACCATTTCAAGATACACCAAGATGACGGTCACTTAAACTACAGTTGCACTGGTTTTTTTTTTTTTTTTTAAAGAAAAATAAGTATGAGACCAAGAACAAAGTGCTTGATATACAAAAAAGCTGAATTTTATTGTTGAAAATAAAAGTATGTTGTTTGGTTTGCTGATGTGGAATAAATGAGAAAGAACTGAGATTACTTACTAGAAGAATTTTTTAACAGTGGACAGTTTGGATCCAAACATTTTGCTTTAAGTAACCATGGCTTTAGTGAGCTTGGTGTATCTGAATGGTGCCACTCACATCATTTTCGCATTTTGTATTTGTTCCTGTAAAAAAGCACTCAGGAGTTGGATGTTCTTTGGAAAGAGAAACAACAATTGAAGGAATTTCAGTGTTCTTGGCAATGTGTATTTTCCTTTCTTTTTGCCAGTTTTTATAATGTATTCCTCATCCCGCCAAGGATGTTAGACATGTCGGAGAGAATGTAATGGGCAATTTTATTATGTCATTATTGTGGGGCAGTACAGGTCAACACACACACAGAATGCCTTTGCATAGAACAGAGCTGTGTTTGTTGCCACTACTGAGTTTAACTGAGCAATCAAGAAATCTTGTGGTAATGCACTATGAAAATATAAACAGTAATCAGGTTACATTTTGCCTTTGTCATAAAAGTCCTCGCTTCTGGAGCATTGTACATTTCTATTTATTTTGCATTATTTTTTGACTGCCACTGAGCAGAATGTAAACAAGTGTTTGCTATACTAATGTAATGAGATGACTGAGCACTGCATTATGCCATTTGAACTCACCAGGTACAGTTACTGTTGGTAGTAAAAATCTGAATATTCTCTTAGCTAGAGTTCCATTACAGATAGGTTTTGCTGATTTGTAATTATTGCAAGTGGAAAATCGATTGCTGTTTAGAATGTGACATGTGGCATTGATTGTAGAAACTGAAGTCAAATGTAGTAATGGTTCAGTTCGGACATCTGTTTACATTGGCAAATATAATTCTCGGTACACAGTGAGCTTTGGCAATAATTTACGTTCGTAATATTTATAAATGTTATTTCTTGGCGTATTGTAAAAAGATATACACACAGTTTTACAAAACTTGTAACAAATAGAGTGAGATCTCAGATTACAGCCTGAGGACTCATAGTAAATCTTCAGCAGGTGAAAGTATAGTTGCTATAAACTGGTGGAATTGTTTTTGTGTTGAAGATACTGGAGATGTTTCTCAAAGAGGTAGATCGCTGTGGGTATTACAGTACCTTCTAAACAAGGACAGTCTGGGAAATGAAGAGAGAGCACAAAACTTGATGGATTACAGTTATTGTAATCACCAGCTGTTTTGTTCGTCAGTGTCTCTGAGTGAAACCACTGCCACTAAATATAAGGAACTGCATTTTCTGGATGTTGTGAGAAGTGTTACAGTTGAGATTTAATGATCTTGACAATCACTCTTGTGGCCAACAACCACCACTACTAATCAGATGTATGAACTGTCTTAGGTGTGATAACCTCAACCAAATATTACTAGCAGATGTACAAACTGGGCTGGCTGTGTGAACCTCAGTCACCTCATAGAATGGATGGGGCAAATTAATTAAGTTTGTGGCCACCATTACCAACACTGTATATCCATCTGTCCATCCGTATCCCCCCCTGTCGTGACTTGTAATGCCACAAATCAGTCAACATTGGCAAGAAATTAGGTTTTCGCTCCTGTTTCATTCAGGATGTGTTCATTGAGATTAGCCATGGACACCTTTCAGTCTTCCAGAAATGTGTTGGTACACACTATTGTGAACTGACCTAGCTTTCTACTGCTACCTCCTTAAGTAGATTGACTGAGTACAAGCATTGAACAGGGAAGTAATTAAGATGTTTGTTGAGGAATTACACCAGTCTTTTACAACAGTTAGTGTTTTAAGAAATGTGGTATAGTTTCCCATTCCACGCTCCTTCCCCTGGGATGACCTTTCTCCATATAGTCTGTTCACTCCAGTCTGTACACCACTCATAGTTAGAAACCCTGATATAATGTGACTTACCTTGTACAGTATACCTGCAGTGTTAGTACTCCCCTGCTAAGCCCAGAAATACACACCACAACATTATTAAATCAGTTTCACTCTTGTCATCTTGCTCTATTTATATGTCATGCGAAATTCAGACCTTTTGTATGAACATCTTTGTGACTTGTTCAGGTTGCAGAAATGAATGCTATTGTACTGAAGGAAAGAACTTATTCGTGAATTACCATTGTCAGTGCCTACTATAAATCTTTGTTAAGCACACTGAACTAAGCCTGCGTAGGGAGGATTATTTCAGGTAATAATGCTATAAATGAGTGATTGCCAAAATATAATTTATAAGTACAGTATTTGCTTCCGGTTACATTATGAAAGAATTAACTAAAATCAAGTGAACAAGCTGATGAACTGATTCTGATATAATAAATCCACTTTTGAACCTGACTTCACTCTCTGTCTAGCCTTTCCAAAGATCAAATTATGTGATATGAATTTTAGCATTCCAGAATGGTTTAACTCAGTCCATTTAATTAAACATGTGATGTTCACATGCTAACTTGCCAGTGTGTGATGACCTGGTAGAAAGTTCCACTGATGCTGCCCATCTATAAGCTACAGGGTTTAGCTTAAAGCTGTCAGACTGCTGTGTGATAAATATTGTTCACAGTCTGTGAAACTGAGATGTTAAAACACTCATGCTTGGCATTAACAAAGAAATGTGCCAACCCAGCAGTTAATGGAAAATATGTGGTTGATGGTACACGGTGAGTTAACTGTATAAATTTAAAGTAAATGTCCAGGATGTTCCATAGCACAAACCTTAAAAAATGTTACAATTAATACAGTTAGAGATAAACCACAGTCAGAAAGTTTGTTCAAGACACTATGAACACTGACTACATTACAGTAGAGACCAGCTGGATAATGATGATTGGAGGGGACAATCACTAAACACTTAACAGGACATTGAACTAAGGATGGAACAGCTTAACCTCTAAAGCATAAAGAACACAAGACTACAGATACAGAAACTGCTGATTAATTTCATTCTTTAGTAACTAAAAGTTCCCATTCCATTGCCTGATTTCAGTGTGATGCAACAGCATTATGTCATCCCCCCCTCTTCACATGAGTTTATAATTAAAGTCATTTATGAGATTTCACTTGAATATCTTTTTTTTTTTGGAAAGTGCCCAGTATCGTTATTACATGAATTTTTATGTTTGGTAATAATATTTTTGAAGTCAGTAATCTGCTCTGAAGACAAATTTTTAGCACTGGATGAAATTCTGAGAAAGGGATTTATAAACAAAAAGCCTTCAGTTTTATAAAATGTACTTAGGTACTTGTGTACAAATCTACATTGTATTGCATCCCAGCAGACTTGAAAGCTTGCTTCAGGATTAACATTGTAGTGCCTTTCTGTGGTGTAAATCTGTCAGTTTTCACAAACTTTTGTATATGATCTGTGTTGGAATCAGTTTTCTTGTTGATCTTGAAAATTTCTTTAAAAAATATTTGAACCCATATGTAAATGTATGTGTAGCTGTCCATGGATCGTGGTTGTAGAAAATAGATTACTTGCAGCTGTAGCATACCACTACATTCTTTTTCTCTATAGTTACCTGTTCATTTTCCATCAACAGCAGCAGGTGTTTTTTTGAGCTAGATTTGTTACGTATTTTGGACCAAGTTGTGTGTCCAATTATACATACATGTGTGGTGTTTTAAGAGGATTGGGTCCATCTGAATGTGACATGAAATACAGTTGGTGTATTTAGATTGTAATACTAAATTTTTTTATTTAAAATTGTTTACAATTAAAATTAAAGTCTTTCATAAAACCAAATTCTGTCTGATGATTGTATTTCATAACCATCTGAGACTTAGAGTTATATATATATATATATATATATAAGCATAAAGAATAAGATATTTTGGGCATATTGTAAGAATGGATAAAGAGAGGACAGTAGAAAGAATAATAGGGTAGACACCAATTGCAGTAAGGAGGGTATGTAGACCAAGGTTAAATGGGAGGGTGATGTCAGAGAGGATATGGGAAGAATGATTCAGAATTTGAGTAAGAAGACTGTGGATAGACAAATATGGAAGAGAAATGTTAAGTAGGACAGAACCCATGAAGAGTTGTGATGCCAAAAGAAGAAGAAGAGTGGTCTGAAACCTGCTGCTCAGAGTTGATATATGTGTGTAGACTGCCCACAAATCCCCTAGTCCATACTACATACTCATTCTAAGAACTGTGACCAGCACAGGATAGTTTGGAGTGGGTATGAAGAAGTCACTGAACAAACAACAAAGACATCATTGCATACAGGACTCTGTTTTAATTTTAAGTAAAGATGATTTTTAATATTATAATTTTAAAAATAGGAACACCCACTGTATACCATGTCACATGCAGGGCCCTTTCCCTTAAAGTCCCAATGCATATAATATATACTTGTCTTTATTTTATGTAATGGTGTCATAATAGCACAAGTTGTGCTGAGATATGTTACCATTTATTGCAAATAGGATTTGTTGGTTGGTTGAGAGTAGATTACTGTAGTAACACAGACATTTTTAGCTGAAATTTTCATATACTCTCTAATAGTTACTTTCCAAGCTCCCAGGGTATTTCCATTGTCATATAAGCTGTCAAAAGCTGTAAACCTGTTTGACATTTTAGTCAGATAATATTCTTTAACTTACATTCGTGTAATTTCTTGAGATTGAATAATTTCCGCATTGCACATTCAGAGTATCCAGCTGAAACCTGAACCTCTCATTGAACCTACATTAATGATCTGTAGTGTACAATTTGTTACATGGTGAACAAATTGCTAAAAACTGCCTTCTCCTGTAGAAATTGCTGATGCTGCACACCTCCATTTCTTTAGGTATGTTCTCTGTGTGGATTGTCTGCTGATCAAAATCCACTGTTTTTGTTATTTACATTACTGTTTAAGTACTCTCATCTGTAACATAAGTTTGCAACGGTTGGGCCTTACCACTACACACTGTTTCACAGAACCAGTTTCCCAAACTGTACTGTTACGACAAAGATTGGAGTTTTTGCATGACTGCATATTTGTTATGTTTGCAAATGAAGTAACTTTGTGGTCACATGTACAAGTACTGTGATTTACTGATATTCTGGGATATCCATCTTAAATATTTTCATGGACATGGTTCTGGAAGAACATGTAGCAGTTGCTGATGTTTCTTTTTAACAAGGTACCTGTTGTTCTAAATTGTTGAATCAGTTATGCTATGTATCTGGCTTCACATATTAGTGACAATCATCTCTGCTCTGTTGAACATGTTTACAGTCAGTCATACACAGTTATACTTACATTGTCATCTGTTTCTTCAGCTTGTGCTCATAAAGTGTCTGTTACTTATCCAGGTTTAACCAGACACAAATTTGGTCAACAGAATTCATGAAAACTCCCCATTATAAAGTTCCACAAAAATGTGTCCACTTGGACTAGAGTGGGCAGATGGGCCAGTAGTCAGTTTTTGCAATTATTTTGGGAACATATCAGGAAGTGTTACTTTTTTGCATTTAATAGATGCATTGTTTTGTTTGGAATTTATTGTTTGCATTGTGTAGCTTATATATGAGAGTGTTGCTGAGCTTTTTTTAGATTAGGCCAGAGAAGTGGTTACGTTCACTGCTCATCTAGCGATCACAGAACCAGTTTCATGCATGTGTTGTAAAAAAGAGAACACCTTAATGTCATGTGATTGCATTTCCAGATGTCCTGATTTCTTGTCCATTATTTATCACTGTGGCAACTATTGTATTTCAACCATTCACTAGAACACTTTTTTAAGTGGCTTAATTGATATGTATTTGTGAGTGACTGTATGCAGGTCTAACACAGATTTCTTACATTAGCATGTACAGTGGGCATGGCGATAATAATATGATTATTTTCATAAGGCATGACAGTGTAACATTTGAGAATCCAGCTGTCTGTATTGTATAGGTTTTCATCTTTCACACTATATTTTTCAAGTGTCTGGATGAAATGAAAAATTGGATGCAATAATAAGTTCAGACATTAACATACAATTTTTTTGTGACCCTGAGAAAGTACATCATTAGACATATTTGGCATTGGTCGGTGCAGGTGTGGATAGATATTGCTTTTAACGATCCAGTTCATATGATTCTGGAAGATACAACTGGCAGAACCCAAGTCATATGATATGGTAGGTAATTTGATGGTTGTATGCTACGTGTATGTGGGATAACATCTGGAGAATGTACTCTACATTTGAGAACACAGCTACATTATCGGATCCGTATGAGGGGCCATCTTACTTTATTTTAAGACTGTCAAGACCAATTATTGTAAATAAACTAAAAATGTGCTGATAACAAACATCAGTTATCTCCTGTACCACCATTTAAATGTCAGTTAAGGGAATATTCTATAGTCCAAGAAATTAATATTTTAGTATGCAGTTTACAATGTGTTGTACACTAAGGACTGTGCATTGAAATATTTAGCTTCACAGACTTCATCAGTGATTGAACATTACATTCATATCATGATGATGATCACAGATACATCCAGTAACCATGACCCACCATTCTTTATGCTAAAAAGGTAGTATTAGGTCTTCTTAATCTAAAATAGAAACTGGCACATGAAAACTTGGAATTACAACAGAATATAATGTGTTCATTCACATGGATGAGGAAGGTAAAAAACACTTTTAATAGGTTTTGTTACATTACTATTGCTGAAGAGCAAATGCAGCATGATGCAAATCGTACCTTGTGTCCAGACCAGTACTAATTAATATGTAACAACAGTTGCCTTGCTTCATTGACAATGAGCAAAATATGAAAATGTGTACTTAGTACAATTACATTTAATACTTGTAATATGACATGTCAGGGAATTATTATTCTGTATACGTATTTAATTTTTTCCTTCTCTAGGAGTGATAAATTCATTCATTGATGTTATTTTAAAAGAGAAGGCATGACAACATTCTTCCTTTTCTTCAGATCATCACCAAATACCTTATATATGTGCACAATCAGAGAAATGTTCAGTGTTGTTATATTTTTAAAAATTGTTTTTTATCCTGTTTTGTGCATCATCATTCAAGAAGGATGAAATCCCTGTTTTTTTTGCAGGTCTTAGAGCTTTCATTGTATATATAAGTGTGGAAGGCAGTAACTGAGGATGTACCTGATGAAGGACTGAAAGGTATTCCATTAAAGAGTTATTTCCCCATTAAAAAAATGTAGAAATTGTATTACTACAGTTTTGTTCTTGTGTATGCACTGGAGCTCCTCTCTCCTTTGTGTTGTTCTCACGTACTGCTGTTTTTTCTTTCTAAAATTTAATTTCAGTTTGCAGATTGTTACATTTCAGGTGTTGATGTAATCAAACAACAATTAAATTCACCCATTACGTGAAGTTATGCTTCTACTTGAATTAATTGTGAAGATAAATAGGAAGATGAGTTACTTTCCCTCCCAGTACATTAGTAAATGATGAATGTACATTCATTCTACCCCTCTGGGATTACCTTCAAAACAATTTTGAATGGCAACTGTAAATAACTTCCATATGAATCTGTAGGTGGTTTGTTTTTAAAAATGAGAAAACTGCTGTATGATTTCCAGGAGAGAGTACTGCTCCATTGAAGAGAAAGTAGGAACATCCTATATATGGAACACAGTCTAAAGCACAAATGGGAAGAATGTCTAGCAGAATGAGACAATCATGTTGAAACTATGGTTTACACCAAGGATAATTGTTTTATCTGACTGCATATATGACTGACTTGTTGAAGAAATAGGCCTAACTATACTACTTTATATTACATTTCTGTAATTCCTTTACCTATGAATGAACCAGAAAGTTATGATTATGGGTGCTAAATAAATTAAAACAGATATATTTGTGTATAATTTCTATAAACATGTAGCAGTCTACATATGTGTTGATTAGTTATGGCCATATATTTGAAGGCAAATAAAACTGTGTTTGGGTGTGTCGAATATTATAAAGGTAGTGAATGAATTTAAATTGCTTTTTGCAACATTTTGAGTAAGGTTACCCAAGCCTTACAACCATGTTTTATGATAAAAGCTTTCAATTCCCATTATTTTCATAATGTTTCATACATGCATTACCACTTGATGTGTTACATTACATTTGTCTTGTAACAGGGTGTAGACCTTGTTCTGTAAACCATGTTTGCAATTTTCCAATGTCAAGTCGTCATTCATACAACCCTCCCCATGTTGCATATGGTATATTTCACACTTTATATATCTTCCCTTTCTTGTTGTTTCCATATATTCTGCAAACACCTGTATGCCTCTCTTTGTCATAAAATGTATGCCACAGTCTGTGTGAATGATCACAGATGACAGAAGTGGCTCTTAATGTACTTCCCTGATGTGGGGGATAAAGGAACTTTAGACATTTGAAAATCTTAGTGAGGGAGACATTAATACTCCATAGGAATATTGGTAAATTTGTGCAACATTGGAAGGGTTAAGTGTTACACCATTCTGTTTGGTAACAGCACACTTCCACATGCAAAAGGCATATATATTGTTCCTAATAAACATCATTGTGACAATTTTTTTTTTTTAATGTCAGGCAGAAATCTAATGCATGACAGCAAACATATTTTGAACCCACAGTAAATGATGTTAGGAATGCTTCTACTGGAGATATTTACTTCTGCCATACTGACAACTATCTTTGGTTATGAGAGGAAAAACAAGACTGAAATAGTGTAATTAATTCCTTTTTTAAGAACAGTAAATTTCTCCTGTATATCTTGTGTGCAATTTTTGGAACTGACAGTGGATATCAGTCTCCATAATTCCTACATTTGGTGTAAAATGTAGTGTATTTTTCGTTCTTTCCTTCTTTCTTCAACAAATTGTGCCTCGCTAAAACTCCTTCTTCTGTAGCACTATACCTTATTTGATGCATTAGTACATTAGGAGGAAACTACTTGTACATTGATGTTGCTTGATTATTTGTGTCAACAAACATCGTTATTGCTTCTGTAACAATGCAGCAGTCAGTTTAAAATATAAATGTAAATCATTTGCTTTTTATGTATGAAATTCTGTTTCTTACATGTTTCAAAATTGAATATAAAGTACTGTAATTTTTCTGAGCCGAATTTCTGTGCCATATAACAAACTATGCAAAGTAACGTTTGATGCTAAACATTGCTGCTGTCAAAAAGAAAACTAATAATGAAGCAATAGAAAATTTGTGTATAGAAACTGTAATCATTGTTATTTTATTATTTCTTCTTGGGGTCTATCTGTTTATCTTGCTGCTTTTTGAAATAAGATGGAATGAATGGAAACTATGATCATAAAATAATTTTGCAGCACTATAAATTAAGTGAATTGAAAAAATGATTTTATAATATATATGATTCGGATTATTTTCAGTGCCTCATTATTTTGCACATTTCCCTCTTACATCCAAACATTGTGTCTTCCAGCATGGTGCTTAGTCCATACAGCAGAATGTGTATGTGAGTTTTCTTATTCACCTATCGTGTTGTTGTGAAGTTGCCAGAATTAATTCTCCAATCACAACTGAGAACATAATATTAAATAATTCAAAGCAACACAAATAGAACATCATGAAACATACAAGTTGCTTGGTATTCTGTATGAGTACATTAAGACTTTAAGAACGGTTTTAAGTCTTTTGGAACACAGAATGTAAACAAATTTGCAGAAATTAAGGAATGAAGTATGGTATGAAAACGAAAGATAATTAATTACAAACCTACAAAAAAAAGTTCAGTTTTGAAATCTCCACAAAGTATCTTATACATCAGTGAAAGTGATGCTTGTTTTCACTTTTGTCCAAGTTTTTTAAATTTGGTGTACTGGATTTCCACTGAATGTGCCAACAGTTAAGAGTTTGTGAAAATTGGTTCAATTGAAGCTACATGTTACTTAGGGGTGTAAATGAAAAGTTTTCTGCATTTACATTTTTTGTCCATTTAGAACGAAATTCAAGTGAAATTTAATTGATAGGTGTAGGCAAAAGGTTGCACAAAAGATAAGAAACAGTCAAGGTGTAAGAATCAGTATGGTGCCCAACCTACTTTGCTCTTCTCCAACTGATGGAGGTAAGTGTATTTCTGTTTATACTTGTCATATTTCTTTATGGTTTGGGTGAAGTTCAGTAGAAGAATTCCATGTACTCAATGACATTAAGCTCTCTCCCCCCCCCCAGAAAAAGGCACAGGAAGACTTTGTTACAGGGTATTACAACTATAATCATCATCATCATCATCCATCACAAGTTGGGCCTTGATAGACCTGTTTCAGCCTAGTCTAATAGTCTCTTCCAAGTTGTCTTCATCCATATGATCTGTAATTCAGCATTATTTTTGGCATCATATTGTTGTTCATTTTTGTTAAATGTCATAGACAATTTGATTTGTATCTTCTTAGTCTGTCATCAACTGGTTCTACTTTCAGCTCTTCCAAAATTACTTCCTTCCTTTTGTGGTCACAATGGCTATACCTGGCTGTTCTTCTGAAAAATTTCATCTCAATTGTGATGTCAGTCATTTTTTATCCTTTTTTTTCTCTCTCTCTCTCAGGGTCCAAATTTCTCTTCCAAATGAAAGAATGGGGAGAGCCAGTGCATTATATAATTCCATTGTTGAAAATTTTGGGAACAAAGTTAGTTTAAAAGTGTTGTTTAGAATTCCCAGTATATGCACAAATCTTGCAAGTTTTTGTTGAATATCCACTTTTTGATAGAAAATTTCACAACCAAGATACATAAAATTGTTTATATTTGTTGTAAACATTGGTTACTCACAACAATTTTACTCCTTATTTGGTTTTGTCTTAAAAATGCCATCATCTCAGATTTTTCTGGTGATATTTCCATTCCAAAATTTTTTGCTATTGTTGGTAATGTGAATACTCCTCTTTGTAAATTATATCCTCTGAATTGTGACTTAATCGTCTGCGAAAAGTACAAGTGTTCATGTCTGTACTGGCTGATAGAGCAATACTCTTTGTGTAAATCTGGTTCCATTTTACTATTATTTCAGTTGTGTAAGTTTTGAATAGTGTGGGTGATAAAGGGCAGCCTTGTCTGTTTCTGCAATTAATTGTAGGTTGTTCTGATAATTATCTTTATATTTTTTTTCATTGTTTCCAGAATAAGTTTCTATTATACTATTTAGTAATAAATTGGGAATATTTGTGCTTTGTCATATTTCAAACAACTTGCCTCGTTTAACTGTCAAAAGGCTTTCACATAATTAAGAAAGGCTAAATATGTTTCCAAATTGAACTCTCCTCTTTTTTTCTATAAGTAATTTCATACTAAACAATGGATCGATGCAAGAATCCATCCTGTCATTCCAAAAGGAACTTTGCCGTTTGTGCTTTCAATTTTTCATTGATCTGGGCGATAACCATGAGTGCAACTCTTCTATGTTGTCCCATGACCTGTCGCGTGTGCTACGATACTAGATGATCTGTGATCGACAGTGTGCGGTCAGTGAGGATGATCTGTGGTGAGGACTGGCTGTTTAGTGGAGAGGGAAGTGTGTGCGTTATAATATTAGTAGACCGAAAAGGGGTGACAAGAATATATTTCGTCTGTTAATTAACGTATTTGTGTACCTAAGTCACTTTACGTCAGCTTCGTTACATTGTAAGTTTCATCAATTTTAATTTGGAATGGAACTAAATAAAACCCAAATGCAATGACAAGCTTAGTGAGGTTAGAGTGGTTGCGTTAATGATAATTCCTAGTAGGTGGAAATAAAGTAATAATTCGACGTGTTTATAAGTTTTCCTCTGGTTTTCTTTTTACGTGTAGTAATGTTGTAGTAACAGATTCAAAGCATTTACGGTAAGGTGTTTGTAAAGCGAGTAAAATCTTAATAACCTGCCAGTAAATTATCGAACCCAGTGACTTTCGTGGATAGGAATGCGATATTAACGCTACAGGTCTAGTGAGGTTTTAATTACGGGAATTCAAAGCCATTTATTAATTAAGAGGTTACGTTAGATGTATCGCGACACTGATACAGACCGTCATTCCATTTGAGTTTGTATTAGTTGTGATCTTAAATAAACGGAAAATTTAACCAAGCAAGCAGCAGCATAAACTTCTGCGATGGAATTTGTTGCGAGGAGAAATACATGCATTTATGAATGAGATATGTCACCTCAGTTACACACCATCATCACAGACTTTTAGACTTAATTGTCACTCATATTCACCCATCTCATTATTTCGTTTTTTCATGACTAGTGACGTGTTACACATGAATATTGTGCAGAAAGTAAAGAATTGCTTTCTACAGACAAACCTTCTTTGCATTGTCACATAAATTTTGACACTGACTTGTATCAACCTATTTCGAAAATTGAATGAGAAGGTAGTATCAAGGGTAAATTAAATTATGTACATACCAATGTTAAGTTTATGTTCACCCTGTTGTTGTAACTGACTGCTCTCCCAGTCATTTTATGTCAGAATTAATTTTCATGCCTGTTAGTCTTATTTATCAACTTTCTCGTCACCACTGTACCTTTTGCATATGTTAGGTCTAATGTGTACAGTTTTTTCAGTTCATGCAAAAGAGTTCAGAATGAAATTGTGTACTGAAATGAAGAAACATGACACTGTCTTAGAATACTTCACACCAGTTCCCACATTCTGTAGTTTGCCCAAATGACACAAGTTTCTGTGTCTGTGTCAGCATATCTTTTATTATCAAATACCTAAACTGTATTTTATAATCACAGTTTGGAGTGATTTATTTTGTAGAATCTTTATGAAAATAGTATATTGTATGAGATATGAGTTTTTTTTACAACATTAGAATGCAGAATCCAGTAATTTCGTATATATTTTGTTAACTTGCAGACTTTCAGCAGATCAATCAGAATGGGAGAACGGAAAGGTACTAATCATTACTACCCACCTGACTATGACCCCAGGAAAGGTGGCCTTAACAGGTTCTTAGGAACCCATGCTCTCAGGGAACGTGCTAGAAAGATTCATATGGGTATACTTATCATACGCTTTGAAATGCCATTCAACATTTGGTGTAATGGATGTGGGAATCACATCGGTATGGGTGTTCGGTAAGTGAACTAGTATAATTTGTGATCATCTGTCATGTCACTAAATGTAATGTATGCTACATCAAACTATCTGTGTTTCATTCACAAAATTATTTACCAATAAAGTAGATGTGCAGTGAAACTTCTTTATGAGAATGCTGCAGCCATTTTCCCACCTAAACATTAAAAATAATTTGGTCCCAAAATCTTCTGATGTGATTTATGTACATTTTTCCCTTTTAACACACTTCCAATTTAAAGGAGTAATCCATCTAAAAGCCACATAAGAAATGCCACAAAAATAATACAAAATGTAATTAAGACACTTTTTGTACATAGTATGTATAATGAACCCTGTCTGGACATTTAGTGATATATTATTGACAGTGGACATATTCTTCCGCAATCTGGTATCATTATATGTTCAGCCCGTAATTTTACATCTTCTGTGGTTGGAAGTTCATGATATACTGCAGCAATCATTATGGTGCATGCAGTGTGTGCAGAAAGATTTTACTAAGTAGCTGTTGCCATTTGCAAATTATTTTGTAAATTTTGTAAAAATATGGTTTGTTATATGTATGAACATATATGCACCACAGTCACTTAACACTTCTTGCCTAGAGAGAAGTTTTGTATGGCCGTTAAGACCAGAAGGTGTTCACATCCCAACTTTACTTACTGCTTCCATTTTCCACACATAATTTTTTTAAAGTGCAGTGATAAGATAACATTTTGCTTAACTTTTAAGCATGGAGACGTAGCAACCACAGTTTACAAGGTGAAGTATACTGTGTTCTGTTATATATTGTATTAACTGTATTTGGGTAGAGACAATATGGAGGCCTCCAGTATGGAGGATAGCTGCAAATATATTGAATAAGCAGTCGTAGACAGCCGACAAGGGGTGGTCCTCCAGCTTGGGGGTGGGTGAGCTGTTGACAACTTTTCCCCATAAAAACTGGATTTGTTACAAAACATGAACACTTGCCTCGGACCTGGATTGATACTTTGGTATGACATAAGCAATGGAAAAGGGACATGAATTTGGTACATGGAATGTTAGGACCCTGTAGAGGACAGGTTCATTTACAGCAGCAGCAGCACCAGCCAGGGAATAGGGTGTTGAGAAGAATATTTGGGCCTAAGAGGGACGAGGTAACAAGGGAGTTGAGTAAACTGTATAATGAGGAGCTTGATGATCTGTACTGCTCACCCAATGTTCTTCGGGTGATAAAATCAAGAAAATGAGATGGGTGGGGCATGTAACGCATATGGGGCAGAGGAGAAGCGCATACAGGGTTTTGGTGGGGAAACCTGAGGGCAAGAGACCACTTGGAAGACCCAGGTGAAGCTGGGAGGATAATATTAAGATGGATTTTCAGGAAGTGGAGTATGGACTGGATCGAGCTGTCTCAGGAGAGGGACAGGTGGCATGCACTTGTGCATGCGGTAATGAACCTTCGGGTTCCATAAAATGCGGGGAATTTCTTGACTAGCTAAAAACCAGTTAGCTTCCCAAGAAGGACTCTCCTCCATGGAGTAAATAAGTAAGGTAATGACAGGAAACACGTGACTGGTTCAGTGCCAGCTATTTATGCAACTATAAGCCTTGAAAACACAGAACATTAGTGAACTGCTATTTATTTCAGTATGGACAGAAATAATGAGACCAAGAGTGGTGTGGGTCTTTAAAAGGAATTATAAAGCAAGTAGAGATGTTTTGAAGGACCTGATGTGTATGTATATCTCATTTGTCACTTTGAGAAACAGTGAAATAAGGATGATGTCCTGGAGAAGACTATGAATAATTCATGACTGCTGTGAAAATCATATGGGTGTTGGTAAAAATAAGTGACACATCAGAAGTGCACAATTTAAATATAAATAAACCTGACACAATATTTTAAAAATGTCGAAGCATTTTAAACAAACACTTGTATGATGTATAAGAGTTCTGTGTGTAATTTGATATTCTTACAGCAGTGTAGCTGAGAATTCAGATTTTGTGAAATGTGACACTATAGTGATGGGTTAGTGGTTCCTGGTGTTTTGAAGAAGCATATTGACTTCAAGACACCAGAATATTGTCGTCAAAACACCAGGAACCACTAACCCGTGAGCACAGCGCAACGTCCCAGAATAAGACCTGAACTTCCAGTGAGAGATCATTTTGTAAATACAAGAAATTTAAAAAAATTCATGATTGCAGGACACTGTTTTCGATTTGTGACATTTAGTGTTAACAGAAGTTAAAGAAAGGCCACATATGGACAATTGTGAGGAAAACCATGCATGAAACTTTGATGCCAGCTCATGTCATTTGTGGTTTTGAGCACTCTTTTTTCTACCCCACAGAGTTTACACTTAAACCTGTGCTGCTTCCAGTATATTTATTTTACCTGTTTTCTCATTATATGAAGATAAACATGCCTTGTGTCATTGCAGCTATAATGCTGAGAAGAAAAAAGTTGGTGAATACATCACTACCCCAATATGGAGCTTCAGAATGAAATGCCATCTTTGTACCAACTATATTGAAATAAAAACTGAACCAAAGGTACGTAACAGCACAATACTTTCACAGCTAGCTACTCTTTCTTTATCCATTAAAGGTTTTGTAATTTCTTATCATTTTACTATGATGTATGCAAGTCATTGTAGGTATATGAACTATGAACAGTGTTCAAATTTATATTCGTGTTTTTATGTAAGGATTTAAATGGGAGCAAAACTGTAACTATAAAAAGTGTGTAATTAGGTAAAATTGCAGCATGGTAACCAGTTACCAGTCAACACAGCATCATATCCTCAAATAATGCAGAGTCTCTGTCTCATTTTAAGTCAAATCCATATTCCTGTTCTGAAAGTATTTAGTTATGCTTCTCAGGTGCGTAGATTGTACAGTTCCCCTCGCCATATGATCTGTCTGGTAGTCACTGATAAATGAAGTTGGGTCACAGTGTATCTTCTTACATATTTGCTGGTCACCATGCAACAAGCACGTTTAAGGTGGATGTCTTTCATAAAAAGATTATGACTTCAAGGAGGTTGTTGTGTTGTGTTGTTGGGTAAATGGTTCCTGACAATTCAAAGAATTATAGTGCCATCTTCTTCAAGGTCAAGCTGTTCAAGTAGAGGCACTATGATCCATCATAACAGTGGGAATTATTTAACCAGAAGCACTGCATAACATCCCAAAAAGACTTGAATTTTCAACAACACTGCTATGATGATCTCAAATCTCACATTTTTCATTTTTCAAAGGTATGTGTGACTTGTGTACTTTATCCAATAATAACATTTTATCTACTTGAATGTAATTTATATGACACCCTTATTCTGAAAATACACATTAATGTGCTTGATATTTTGCAGACAAGTGAATATATAATTGTGTCGGGTGCTCGACGGCAAGAGAACCGCTGGGACCCAAACGAAAATGAGCAAATTGTTCCAGAGGATAAGAATACATCAAAGCGGCTGTTTGATGATGCGATGTTTAAATTGGAGCATGGACATGGAGACAAGAAACATGCAGATAATGTTCAGCCCACTCTTGCCAAATTAACAGCAAAGCGACAGAAAGTATGGCAAGACGACTATGCAGCAAACTGTGCACTGAGACAACAGTTCCGGGTGGGTAATTTATTTATGAATTTCTTTCTGTGCAGAAAACCTTAAGGATTTCTGTGTTGTAGAATGTAAGGCTCTGTAGCTTCCAAGAAATTTACCATACTTCGGATGAACCTGCTCCTTCCATTTTTGGGGTGGGAATTGACAGTAGTCTGCACCATAACACTGACAAATTTCTACCAGACTGCAAATCATCGTATCTCAGAAAATGACAGTATTTGTAGTGATAATCATGAGAACCTCATGTCTTGCACAGAAAAGAAAATCATCATGGACCCCCTCAATCCTTGAAGATGAAGGCACTTTGTTCCTTCAAACTCTTGGAGAATACTTACCCAGCAACACAGTGTTGTGTCCCAGATGGCCTCAGTCAACAACAAGACCACTGTGGAAAACTCAAATCTCACACTACATCTCTTGCTTCCACTTCATGCTGGTATACTAAATCTGTGTGCCCGTACAGATAAAAGTCTGGGGGCTGAGATCTGGAGATGTGGGGACACAGTGTTTTGGACCACTTGACCAATCCATTAACCAAGAAAGTTGCACCTGTCAGAAAACGTACCTGTGGAAAGACAGTCACGTTTCTACACCTACTTGCAACACGACTGCATGCCTCCCCATTTCAGCTGTTCAAAGACAAATTACAATAGTCATTACTTCCTTTGTCACTGGATCAGTCATGGTAGTGCACACTGGCCATCCAGATCTCCAGACCTTGACCCTCTAGCAGTATCTCATGATGCTTACAAATAATGTGAAGTGAAATTGCAAAAGTTTCCTCATTGTGATTCAGAGCCTTAATTATACTGATGAAGAGGAAGTGCCAACAGCAGAATTGTGGCAGCATCTGGAAGCTGACAGTGAATGAAAGGAAGCTGTTGGAAGGGGAGGAGGTTACTTGAAAGGGCTATTATCTCACTGGATAAATCATGTAGAGTACCATCAATGAAAAACCCTCATGTTGATATTAGTCATGTTGGCCCATCTACATGCCACATGGACAGTGAGGTGTTTAGTGATAAAACAACACAACACCTCTTATACAGATTGCAACTATGGAAGTGATAGAGGTAGAATCAATAAGGATAAGATTCTTATGGTATATTGTTGGATATATGGTAGTTCTTTGAAGGAGGAGCAAGTAAGCACCATGTTACTATCTTGACATTACAGCAGTGGGTGATAGCAACTTAATTCACAGCTGTGTGCATATTCATTTTCAAGATAAATCCAGGAATTCAAGAAGAAACACAAAAAGTCAGATACAAAACACAAAATGTGTTAGCAGTAAGGACAGTGTGCCCTTGCTGAAGCAACTCACTACCCAGGTTGGTGTGGCATGTCTAGACATACTCACTGCTTGTAAATAGTGGATATATGGGTATGAATCATGCCTTATCTGCTTTCCCAGCCACAGTATGTGCATCAATATTGACATGTACAAACATGTATGTATACTGCATTTGTTAATCCTTGTAATGCTTGATGTTATATAGTGGTGCTTTGAAATTGAATATCGTTCTGAGATTGAAACCTTCTTTATCAAACTCGTGGTTGGGCATGGTAACAGATGCAAGTAGAGCATGACAACAGATGTGATGAACTATGGAAACAAGATGCATTCAGTGTCATGGAGTCTAGTCTTCTGGGATGTGATATAGCATTGTTTGGGAATTAATTGAGGAAACTGGGTCAGTTGGCATAAGTGATAACCAGTTATATTTGAATGGGCTTTAATTCCTGATGAGATCTTTTCCTTGACCAAGTTGTCAAGACAAGCCCTGCTGAATGTTTGCAAATATTTCAGACTTTGCAAGTCGTGTGTGGAGAAAGGACGTCAGCGTTTTGAGACCTCTGAATAAAATGAAGTAATTTGAATTGTTGGGAGGAAAAAAAAAAAAAGGACTCTAAATTTGCAGCAGTTACAAGCTTCACTTACACTAATACTTTGACAGTTTCAAGTCTTAGAAACACAGTAGCATAAACTGCCTGTATTCATTGTACTCTAGTTTCACTTAGTATATGCCTTCAGGTATATACCCATACTAATGCCTAAAGGGTGTACATTCTACACAGTTTAAAAACACTTCTCTTTGTCTTGTCACTGTGATTCATATGGAACTGTTAAAATCAAAACTAGTTTTGTTTGTAGGAAAGGAACAAGGAGTTGAAAGCAAAGGATGCAAAGGATGCAGCCCTTCTGCAGAAGTCAAGTCTACAGTTACAACTTTTACCAGAGTCAAAAGAGGATAGGTTGAAAGCAGCGCAGTTGTGTCAGCTGGCTTCAAAGTGTGAGTCATTCCTGAAGACAGTTGTTACCGTACACAGACATCATGCTGTCTTTACAGTGAATTTTAGGAATACCACAAATGAACTGAAAGAGGTCTTGAAACGGCATGCTTATATTTGGAATGAAATTACCCCCAACAGCAGCTATACTTGTAAGGGCACGTAGGGTATCTCAACTATGTTAGGTAAAAGTTATAATTTCACTGATAGTGGGAAGACATTTGTCTCCAACTCAGTCATCATCATCATCACAAGTCAGGCTTTGATAGACCTGTGTTGGCCTCATCTTATAGTCTCTTCAAAGGTCTTCCAAGTCATCTTTGTCCATTTGGTCTATAATTCAGCATCATGTTGCTGTTCAGTCTTGTTACATGTCATAGCCAGTTGGATTTGTATCTTCGTAGTTTCTTGTCAACCGGTTCTACTTTCATCTCTTCCAAAAATTTTGTCATTTCTTTTGTGTACCTGGCTGGTCTTCTGAAAAATTTAATCTCAACTATGTCATTTGTTTTTTTTGTCCTTTTTTCTATGGGTCCAGATTTTGCTTCCATATAAAAGAATGGGGAGAACCAGTGCATTATTTACTTTTATTCTTGAAAATTTCTGGACCAAAGTTGGTTGCAAAGTGTTGTTTAGAATTCCCAGTATTTGAGCAAATTTTGCTAGTTTTTGTTGGATGTCCTTTTCGTTTTGATAGACAATTTCAGAACCAAGATACCTAAAACTGTTTATGTGTTGTAAACATTTGTTATTCACAGCAATTTTACATCTTACTGGTCTTGTCTTAAAAATGACATCATCTCATATTTTTCTGGTGATATTTCCATTCCAACATTTTTTGCTATTATTTGTAACGTGAATACTTCTCTCTGTAAATTATCCTCTGAATAAGCTATTATGTCTTGATCATCTGCAAATAGTACAAGTGTTCATGTTGGTCCTGGTTGATAGAGTAATGCCTTTTGTGTTAATCTGGCTCCATTTTGCTATTATTTCCTTCATGTAAATATTGAGTAGTGTGGATGATAAAAGGTCTGTCTTAGTAGCTGGCATAATAAGGAGAAAAGCTGAATTTTGCCAACTAACATTTTCAGGACCCAGGTTTCAGTAACAATTTTGTTTGCTAAACTTGGACTTTGTTCACACAATGTGCTGAATTACATTCTGAGAAGCAAACAAATATTCAAATAGAAAAATTATATGTCCATTATCATGTGACTGGAAGTAACATGCCTATAGCATCCAATTTAAAGTCAGCTGGGATAGTGGGCTTGAAGATGAAACATTGAAACATCTAGCCACGTATTTATATAATAATAATAATAGTAATAATAATATAATACAATTAGTTGTGTTATTGGTACATAATAGATATATTGTAATTTATGCAATACAATGGAATGCACAAGATAAAAAATAATTACAGGTATGTTGTTTAATAAATATTCCTATCTGAAGAAATGAGATAAACCACCCAAATTAAGACTGTATTCAATTATTACCACCATTTTAATATTCCATTAGAACACTATTTTGCCCACTGTTGTTCATTTCAGCATAAATTCTCTAAATGTTAATATCTGGGAAAATTTGTCTTTAAATGCAAATTCCATCATAAGCTGGAATGTACTGTATTGAGGATTGAACATTTTAATCTGTTCATAAACTTAAAATCTTGCACTGCATAAAGCATTTTAAGAGAAAAAGGGGGTTAATTTAATTGTTCTTCTTATTACAGACTGTCAAGCAAAGCAGGCTCCTCTGAAACAGAAGGGATTCAGCAGTAAGGCACTGAGTTGCTTTGATGAATGTAGCAAGAAGCCCAGCATGATTAAAGAATTTGCAGACAGTAGTCTTGCAAAGTCTGTTATTTTGGGTGGCATACGGCGAAAGTGTTATGACAACCAACTTGTTGAGTGTGAGGACACATCTTGCATTTTAGATATCAATCCTGTTGCTACACTTCCATCAAGGACACATGAAGAGATTTCCACTGAAGACTCAGTTACTGGAACATCACCATGTTCCAACACTTCCAGCCAGTACTCAGAATTAAGTAGTAGGAGTAGTCATCATTCTGATTGTTCAGAGGACATTCACAGTACTGCCAGTCCCACAGTGGGTAGTAATGCTCCGATTTCAGTGTGCACATCACCAGAAATTCAAGTCGTCAAACCGGAGCATAATGTTCCTGGCAGTAATATTTCTTTGGTTTCACAAGATTACAACTTCTGTTCAGATGAGAGCTCATGATAAATGAAAATGACTCCATCCGTGGTATGCTTTCTTACAGGCAGTCGACAGTAAAGCAGATTATGTAAATTACTGACTGTTAAAGGGGATGATGAAAATAAACTCGTCAGCTGTCAGACATGCCTGACACCTGGTGAACAAGTAATGAAGGATTGGTTGAAATTCTTGTCTAGAAATCATTGATACAGCATGCATTATGATTTAATCATTCTCTGCATATCTGTTGTTTGTAAGTAAGTTGTCTTTAAAACTTCCCCACAAATAATACCGTATATTCTCGAATCTAATCTGCACCCTTTTTACAGTTTCAGAGGGCTAAAAAATCAGATGTAGATTAGAATCGCATGCGGATTAGATTTGTGGTCGTGAGCTAGATTTTGGAAAAATAATAGAGCCACTGTACTTGCCGTAAGAACAATACAATACAATAATTTATTATTTTATTTATTATTTATAATATGTATTATATAATATTTATAATTAATTATTCATCAGACTCGCCATCATCACTCATAACTGAATCGTTATCCATCACCCCAGTCACTATCATCAGCTGCGGTGCGTTTGTACAGCTGGCAGTTAAATGGTCACTTCATACACGGCGCGTTCGTCATATAACGGTTAAAGCATTGGTAACATCCAATATTATTCAATCAGGTTGCCTTGTAGGCAAGGGGCGGTTGAAGGAAAGGTGCGGATTAGAACCGCAAACTAACTTTTTTTTTTCGTTTAAGAAATCGGCAAAAACTAGTGCAGATTAGATTCAGGTGCAGATTAGATTCGAGAATATACAGTAGTTTGCTGTTGTCAAATTGGGTGATTGACTAGACCACAAAGGACGACCAGTTGTTCGGTACCAGGCAGGTGGCCACTGAAGTGCTGACTGTGGGTAGCTGCACCAACATGCCGGAAGAACATCTGTTACATCTCCTCATCACTTATATATTCAGCAATTTGTGAGACCTTCTGTTTACCATCTTTTTGAGGTTACCGTGTTTGAAAAGAAGATAAGTCTTGGTTATTCTGGTTGCACTAACAGCCCACCGTACTCCAGATTTAGTGACATAAGGGAATAGCCTTTGTTTGTCTGGGATTATCTGCCAACCAGTGTGTTATTTTAAATATGAGGCCTCTTAAAACAGTGCCCCATATGTATAGTAACTAAACAGTAGGTCAATTTCACCACTACACATCACTACAGAAAATCAGTTACAAAGCCATACTCTCACAACATATTTTCAGGAGATACTTTGATTGCACTCCAGTATCAGCTAGTTCTGTCTGAAAGGACACAGTGTTCACTGTTGCCTCTTCACTACCATAGGACCTGTTTGATGTGTTCCACATTCTGTGCATTAATTAGATATATAAAGGTTATTAAAGACCAACAAATGCACTTTGGTAATATGATGTAATTTTATTATATCATGACTTACCAACATGTTTTGGCCACTCATGTTGCCATCTTCAGGGATGTATGTGCACGAATACAAATATATTTATGTTTGTACTTTGTCAGGATCACTTCACAGTTAAAATTATATTGTTTTGGTTAAAATTCCAATTAAGTGGTAAAACAGTGATGTAGAAAATATTAGGCGTTAAAATGGTTGTCTGTAGTATGTTTTTTTTTTGGAGTGATGGACATAGAAGGCTTATGACTCTGTAATGAAAAGTGTTGAAAAGGTCTGGTAACAGGGAGTTACACACATGCATATTGCGTTTGTGTATAGTAGGTTAATCACAATAGGTGTTTTTTCTTTCTTTTTGGTTTTGTTCATTAATACTCATGTTGTGCTTGTGAAAGAATTGAATGTAGTAATTTTCCAAGGTGTTCATTTGCTGTTGTGTATGTGGAATGCAGTAAGGTTATAGTAGTTTCCACAGGTCCATGTTCATGTGCATTATGAAAGCTATGGAGCACATATGTTGATTGTGAGTTGTTGGCTGTTATAGCACGTTTGAAACGTGATGGCACATACACAGAAACCAGATTTGGTCTTTCAGCAAAACGGATGAGTCCATTTAAATCGGCGGTGGTGTCAGTTCAGTCGACTGCTGGCAGCCGAGGAGTGCGGATCAGTGGACAGCAATTGTGTAGACTGTGTTCCGACATACAGTGCAAGACTACTGGCTACCCACTCCAGTCGCGTCTTTCCCCTTCACTTCCCCTCCCGTGCGTCACCATGTGCCAAGGTTCTGAACACGCTATACATAATGGACGTGTTCTTTGAATCTTAATTCTGATTATTACCACTTTGGCCTAAATAGATGTTACATGTGTGGCATGTTAGTAGGTAAATGCCACTATGTGAGTGTATATTGGTTATGGAGTCATGTGTCTAAAATATTACGGATGATATTGTCCATATGGAATGTGATTTTGAATTTGGTGTTTTGAAAACTTTGGTTAGTTTACATATCATGGGATTATAGTAGGTGCATGTGACTCATGTAGGCGGTTGGTAAGAGGAGTGTCATTTGTGGGTTGTAATGACAATGTATGTGATATTTATGTGTTGAGTTTTGTGAGAAATGTATAGGGAAATCCATTGGCTTTTGGAATGTGTAGAATTGCGGTCCATTCCTTTTTGTTTGTATCAATTACTTAGAGGACACTGCTGCATTCTCTTGAGAAGTAAATGAAAGACTGCTAATTTGTGTCCAATAGGGTGATTATAATTGAAGTGCATCATTGTATCTGTAGATGTATGTTTCCTCCTGTAAACTTATATTTGGAATCTGTGGAGGAGAATATCTGGAAATTTGACGGAGGCTTGAGTATTAAATGTACGTTTGAGTTGCAGATTGGTGTGAATAGTCTTAGTGTAATGTAGGATCTGTGTGGAGGTGATTTGTGTGTGCTCATAAATGATAATATATTGTCAACATAGCGGGTGTAGAAAGTAATATGATTAGGCCGTATAATATGCTTAATGGTCACGTTTTCGAAATACTGTAGGAAGATTTCTGCAATGAAACTTGAAATACTGGAACCCATAGCAGTACCTTTAGAGGGTTTATAAATTTTATCATTAAATCTGATAATTTTGGTGTAAAATAGTGTGTAGTGTATGTAGCATTTGTTGCTGTATTGTTTTGCTAATGTTTTGTTGGAGGATATAATTAGTGATTTGTATTGTTTCATTGATTGGTATGTTAATGTATAGATCCTTTATGTTGAGTGTTATCAATTTGTGTTTATCGCTGATGTTAAGTTTCATTAGAGTTTGTGCTAAGGATGTGCAGGTAGGAATGATGTATGTGATGGAGAGATTAAAATTCTCATGTAGTATTTTGTGGAGAAATTTGCCATTTTGTAAGCTGGTGAATTAATATTGTTTACAACATGTGCAATATGGATGTCTTCTTTATGAATTTTGAGTTATGTGGGGTTGGGGAGTGAGGTTAATCTGAGAGAGGTATTTAATTTTACTTTTTTCTATTGGAATGTTGTTTTTGTTTTTTGGAGAGTTTGTTGAATCTGCTTATGGTAAATACTAGTTGGGTCTTGTAGGAGGAAAAGTGGTTTTCCCTGAATAAGGTATTGATTTTTTGTTGGTACATATCACTGTCAGTGATAACTACCATTTTTCCTTTGTCAGCATATGTAACAATTAAGTTATGTCTGTGTAATTTTTTGTATAATTGTTTTAGCACATAAATTTTATATGTATAAATATAAATTTTAATACAGATTCATAAGCCTTCTACATACATCACTCTACAAAACTATACTACAAACAACTACGTTTAACTTCTAATATTTCAGACATCACTGTTGTACCACTTAACCAGGATTTTAACCAAAACCATATAATTTTAACAGTGGAGTGATCCCGACACACTATAAAATATAAATCCATTTGTATTCTTGCACTTATCACCCTGAAGTTGGCCACATGAGTGACCAAAACATGTTGGTGGTCACTATATAATGAAATTACATCATAACCCAAAGTGCATTTGTTGATCTTTAATAAATTTCATGTATGACATATTTTAAATTTGTTCAGTGGTCAGTAGAACGCTGATTTTGAAGAAATTTAAATGAGTACGTGTGACTGACCGTTGAGATCTTGCTGTTTAAGTAACACATCAGGATTATATTAACAGGAATGAATCATGTACATCTCAATAACCCAACAGATATGACAGGTTGCATGTTTGGATGGATGGTGTTTGCTATATGCAATCTGTAAATTCATTATTGTATTTTTGTTTCTTTGATGAAAATGTCAGTGATCTAATGCACTCCGGAACATAATAAAAAAAAAAAAACTATGTGGAGACCATGTATGTCTGCAACCTATTGCCCGCAACCAAACTATTTGTCAGGTTTTCATTAAATTCAGTATAGGAGTTTATTGCAAAATGTTGTAAAATGAATATGAGTTGTGTGAAGATCAGCTCATTGACAGCTATTCCTTACCTAAGGGAGTAAATTCATTTCCACCTTACTTACACTATTTCTGCAGGTAAAATCTGGTACAGAAGATCTCCACATAATTTTGCCCAGAGATAGACCCACTTGGGTTGCTGTATTTCTCTTCCTTGATTTTGCCATGGCTCATCCTTCGAATCCAATCAAATGTCCTCAGAAACTTCATCTTATACAACCTCATCCCAAGTGGAACATTGGTGGCAAAAAGAGGGCTGTTCCTTGGTTGTTACCAGCTTCTGGGTCAGACTTTGTAAAACAGCCTGCTAATGCCATTGACCGTAGTTCGCCCTCCGTATGAAAAGGACTGCATGCCAAAGGGCAGTATCAGATATTTGCAAGAGGAACGCCGTTGCCAAATTAGAAAGTTTGTACCTGTATGTCAGTATTTATTACAACTAACATCTGGGAAAAACATTTTCCAGAATGAAATTTGTGAGGTCTAATTACAAGTCATCTTTGATCATTAAAGTCACTTCCATTGATAGTAAGCACAGGTTGAATGTCAGTTCAACCTAATTTTTATCAGATAATTATCAGTTACCGTTCTCCCACTAACAGTTGCTAGTAATATCAAAGTACAAAAGTTTAAAGACCAGAAGTCATCATTTTTTATTCTTTAATGACTTGTAACTTACTATGTGTGAATGGTATTATGCAGAGAGCAGTTTTTATTTCCAGACTAATCACAGCAGAGCAGATGGCTTCATCTGTAGGGAGCAGTTCAGCACTAAAAAATGTTGTGTGTAATGTTGCTAATAAAACTGATTCCCAAGTTTGAGTCTGATGAGCCATGACAGATGGTACTTGCCCAAGATATAATGACCTTATATGAAATACTGTGTAGAATGCCATTTTTTTAGCTGTTACATGTCATATAGCTAACTACATAACATCCTTGAAACAATTAATTTGGTGAAACTTGTAAAATTAAAGTAACTTTATTTGAATGGCCTGTGACTCTGCGTCATCAGCAGAGACTAGCTTCTATGACTGCAAACAGGCCGCCCTTAAGTTTAAGTATGGCTATGATATATTTTCCTGTAAAGTATCCATTCTGTGGTGCAAGGCAGATTAAAACCATTTTGTATAAAAATGTAAATTAGTAATTTGGCATTTTACAAGATAAATACCTATTCGCCATTTCAGACTTTTTATTATCCCAACAAATATTAATTCCACAATGTTTTGCCCAAGTAACACTGTGTAATAAAACTTGGAAGTATAAAAATCATGTTCATCTTCGAAGAAACGTTGACAGGAGCCCCCTCATCCCCCCACCAAAAAAAAATCGCATGGGCAGAACAAAAACGATAAACGCATTGGGACCCGTATGTAACAATTCTTGTCACTGGACCGAACTGCCAAAGTGAAAGCAGGCCAATTGTGATTCATCATCGTTGCATTACTACGTAGTGACGCAAAAAAAAAAAAACAGCGAAATCTACGCGGACTGTGGACCACAGACTGAACTTCAGATAAGTTGCATTTTGGTAGGATGTCGCAACCCAGATGATGAGCACAGCAGCTCTATTGATTACTGTACCGGCCTAGCCTCGCAGAGGGTCCGAGCAGCCTTGACAATCCGTTTGCCAAAACATCAGCAGGAAGCTCGTGTCACGTAATCTGTAGATAAACGAGCAAGAGGTTCATGATACGTGCCGAAGTGTTACATTGCCAGCAACGGGAAAATTTGTTTTGTATGTAAATACTTATTGAAATATTTCTAAGAACAAAGTACTGTCTTTATGTAATTGAATTACGTACCATGAAATCAGTGTAACCGTCAGGGAATGTTACGAATAATAGGGAGGAAGTTTTGCATCTGTGTATTGAAGTATTGTTCGAGAAGGTTATTATCGTAAAGAATTAAAGTAGTGGGGTTGTTGGCCCTTTAAGTCTAACAGTATTTCATTCTCACAGCAGGGATATAAGGAATTAAATATGTGTAACAATTTACGTGGGTAGTGGCCTAGAGACAAGAAGCAACGTGACTGATGTGACTATGTCCCTGAGGAAATGGTTTATAAATAGTATGCTTTATTAGTAACCCCGTCACTAATTTCAGAGTGTCGGAGAATTACTCTTCAACATTTTGGATGGCAGGCAAGCTTTGCGCCATTGCTTGCACTGACCTTGCATTCGAACGTGAGTTGGGAAAAATAATTAGACGTATTTTACGTTTCGTGCTGTAGTTCTTAGATGCATTAGCGAAAACTTTACTGATTTAATCAAGGAATCATCATTACGAAGTACAGTTACTGAGAAGGTAGCTGGATGCAGATACCAGTATACATTAGTGTATAATGATAATGCGCATATGAGTTATTTCATGGCGCTTGAGTATTGCTGTTTGGAGTTCATCTGAAGTGTCTCGAAGGACGACTTTGTCAGTTGTATTTCGCCGTAGCAAAATTACAAACACGCTTATTTGGTTTCATGTTACGAGATTAGCAACTTATGTCAACAGGTCTGTATGCCTGCCATATCACATACATTGTCCGTAATAAACCTTTACAAAAAGATATTTAAACTGTTACCAACCTTGTCACAGAAAGGCGATTTCTTCTTCGAATTTCACCCCCCCCCCCCCCAAAAATTTTTTTATTTTTTTTTTTTTTTTAACCTAAAC
>Ga0123357_10000925_pt1 | contig 29848 bp, 31 predicted proteins | sample TergutEmb28metaG_FD_89873 | JGI IMG/M metagenome (GOLD analysis project Ga0123357, IMG submission 89873) | Embiratermes neotenicus P4 segment gut microbial communities from Petit-Saut dam, French Guiana - Emb289 P4 | ecosystem: Host-associated > Arthropoda: Insects > Digestive system > Gut ...
ATGCCGGGTTGAGCGGCCAGATTGCCCGCAACGTCACCCTGTTTGCCAACGTCTCCTACAACGAGCGCTTTAACGGCGATGGCTACGCCTACAGCGGCAAAATAGGACTCAGAGTCAACTGGTAAGGCAAGCGCAGGCGGAGGACAGGCTCGCGGATAAAAAATCTTGTGCAACGTGGCGGCGTAAGGCCACCTTCACCGCTTCCGTCTACGGGAGCGCTTTCTGGCGATCCCCTCAAGGGCGTGGTGCGCATTTGGCCTCTTGCCGCTGCGGAGTGGTCTGGCCGCCCGCTTGAAATCCGCGACAAACAGATCGTCCTCGGCCCATTGAGTGGGGATGGGGTGGCCGATATAGGTCTCGATATCCTCCAGCGACAGCACGCCCTGTTCGTCGGCCAGCGAAATAGCCGCGCCTCCGGCCCCTGCCCTGGCGGTACGGCCGATGCGGTGCACATAATCCTCGCGGTCTTCCGGCAGGTCGTAGTTGATCACATGGGAGACCCCTTCGATATGCAACCCCCTGGAGGCCACATCGGTGGCAATCAGAATCGGCAGCTTCCCGGCCTTGAAGTCCCGCATGATCCGCAACCGCTTTTCCTGGGCGACATCGCCTGAAATCATGCGGCAGGTGTAGTCGTTGGCTGTCATCAGGGCTTGCAGCCGTTCGCCCTCGCGCTTGGTATTGACGAAAATCATGACCCGTTCCATGGACTCGCGGCGCAACAAGCCCAAGAGCAAGGGAAACTTTTCCTTGCTGGCGACGTGGTAGAGCGCCTCCTCGACCTTGTCGGCGGTGATGTGGTCGTCGTGCACTTTCACCTGCTCCGGCATGTTCATGAACTCGTATGCCAGCTCCATCACCCGATGATTGAGGGTGGCGGAAAACATCAGGTTCTGCCGGCGGTCAAAGGACGGCAGGCTGCGAAGGATGTAGCGCAGATCACCGATGAAGCCCAGGTCGAACATGCGGTCAGCCTCGTCGATCACCAACATTTCGATATGCTTGAGGTGGCAGACCCGCTGCTTGAGATAATCGATCAAGCGCCCTGGCGTGCCAATGACAACATCGACCCCGACGCGCAAGGCCTCGCGCTGCTTGTCGTAGTCGATGCCACCGTACACGGCCTGGATGGAAAAACCGCAGTGCCGCCCAAGCAGACGGGCATCGTGTTCGATCTGCACCACCAGTTCCCTGGTTGGCGCCAGGATCAAGGCGCGCGGCTGGCCACCTCCATTGTCGGTCCGCAGGAGGCGATCAAACAGGGTGATCAGGAAGGCGGCCGTCTTACCGGTGCCGGTCTGTCCCTGGCCGGCCACATCCTTCCCCTGAAGGGTCAGAGGCAAAGTCAGGGCCTGGATGGGAGTGCATTCGATAAAACCTGCGTCCGCAATCCCTTGACGCAGGGATTCGGGCAGGGTCAGGGCATGAAAAAACATGCAACGCTCTTAGGTGGTTGTGGTATGACCGTGGTTCTCATCACGGGAGCACAGAGTCCTGCTGGCTGGCCGGCTGCCGGTGGCGACAAGCCTCCGGCCTGTCTTCTTCAGTCCGCCCGGAAGTTGAGACGCACGAAATCGCGGGAGGAGGAAAACTGGCGGTAGGCGGTTTGCGATTTCTCCAGCATGATCTTCGAGGCCTTGACCGTATCGGTCTCCCTGTATTTGTCGGAAAGATAGATGATCTCGCGGATGCCGGCCTGAATGATGACCTTGGTGCATTCGTTGCAGGGAAACAGGGCCACGTAGAGGCGGCAGTCCCGCAGATCGGAGGTGATCGCATTCAGGACCGCGTTCAGTTCGGCATGGCAGACATACGGATACTTGGTGTCGAGAAAACTGCCTTCCCGGGCCCAAGGCAGTTCATCATCCGAGCAGCGCCAGGGAAAGCCATTATAGCCGACGCCGACGATCTTGTTCTGACTGTTGGCCACGCAGGCGCCTACCTGGGTATTGGGATCCTTGGATCGCTGGCCGGAGAGGATGGCCACGGCCATGAAATATTCGTCCCAAGAGAGATAGTCGGTCCGTTTACTGGTCATGGCGCCCCCTCAGTCTGCCGGGCTTGCTGCGCCTTGAACTGCCGCCGCCGCTCCCTCCAGTCCGGGGCGATGCCGGCCACTTTTTCCACAAATTTTCTGATGGCCTGAAAATAGAGGGGACCGGCCACGGCGATCAGCGAGTTATGATCGGCCCCAGGCACGACCTGCATCTCCTTGTTCCTGGCTCCGCTCTCGGCTTGAAGGGTCTCCGCCTGCCACAGCGGGATCAGTTGATCATACTGGCCGTGGAGGATGAAGGTCGGCTTGGTGATCCGCGCAATCTTGCTGGCGTTATTGAAGCTCTGCTCCTCGCTGAAGCCCATCCGGGCGGTATCGATGCCAAGTACTTTCAGCAGCGGCAGAGTCCTGGCAAATCCTGATTCGATGATCAAACCGCTGATGGCCTCCCCGTGAGTGCAGGCCACGTCGATGGCGCTGGCGCTGCCCAAGGAGCGTCCCATGACGAACAGAGCGCCGGTGTAGCCATGAGTGTCCAGCCACTCCTTCAGGGCGAGGAACGCGACATTGCTGTCCGGCAACAGGGTGCTGGCCTGGGGCGTGCCGGTACTCCAGCCGTAGCCGCGGTATTCGACCACCAGGAAATTGAGATGCTCCTGGGTGTACATTGGGCCGATCTCGTCGTAATCAGGTATGGTTTCGCTGTTGCCGTGAAAAAAGATCAAGGTGGGCGTGGTGATGGCGTGGCTGTACAGCCGACAGGCGATGGTCACCCCGTCGGCGACGGGGACATCAATGTCGATCGCATCGGCGGGCGGCGTATTTCTGGCCGTTTTGTGAGGGTGAAACAGCAATCGGGTGATTTCTGGTCGATCCATATCGGTGCGGGTTGCAGACAAAGAAATTGAGGTTGCATGTTCCGCCCGGCAAGTGGCGGTCAGAAAAATGAGGACCATGGCTGTCACGCCGAAACAGCGCTCAAGCCACATGCCGAAAGATGTCCGGCGCAAGCGCCATGTTCGGACGGGCGCGGGAAACAAGAAGCTAAAGTATTTGGCAATCAAGGGCAAACGGATCGGGCGGCGAAGTTGCAATCGAGTCATGTTCGCTTGCATCCTTACCCTCCGTTTTTTACCCCAAGTTGCCCTATTTGTCAAAATGTCGTTCTTTTCGCCAAGAAGCCACCCGGCCAACGCGCTCCTCCCGCTGTCGGCCAACCATCGCGTCATCATCGGCCCGACGGCACGCTGCCGGGCAAACAGAAAGCCAAGACCACTTGCATTCTTTTAGGAATGATTCTAATGTATAAGAATAATGGTCGCGCGATTCGTCCGGCGTTTTCCAGCCCAAAACGCCACAGCCCTTTGGACAGGATACAGGATGTCACGACTTCTCCTTGCCGCCATTCTCGCCCTTTTCCTCTTTCCCGACCTGGGCGCTGCGGAAAACAGGACAACCGCACTCCGCCAGCCGCAACCGGCCGACCCGACAGCCAAGGCAGCAGGGCAACAGTACGATGCGCCGGCAGCCCTATCATCGTCTCCTGACGAGGGCATCGTCACCCAACCCCTCAACATCGATGGGGGATCGTTCACCCCTCTCTTCGGCAATCCGTTCAGAACCGCTGTCGGGATTTGGTCGCTCCCGGAAGACAAGGACCTGACATCCATGGCCATGGAACCCGCCTTCGGGACCGACCCGTATCCATCACCGAGCGGGCCGCGCACTCCAGACAGCGGCGGCACCAAATCCACCAACAGTCATGCCGGTGATACTCCTTGGGCGTATCGCTACGCCATGGACAGCAAAACCTCGCTCAGGGCCGGAATGACGTGGATCCACAATCTCGGCGACGCCGCAGGCATGATGCCTTCCCTGGATGGGCCGAGGAGTGACGGCTCGACCGCCAACGAATTGCCCGGAATGAACCTGAACTTGGGGGCAAGCTACAAGGCATTGGCCTTGACCGGCGGATATATTCGCGCCCTGGACAGCCACGCCTCCGCCGATCGTTCCATGGCGGACGTGGGAAACGACCCTGTGGCCTGGAACAGCGAACTCACCTACTCCACGGCACTGTTGAACCGGGAAGCGACCCTGGCAGTCGGCTATCAGCGGGCCTCGGATGCCCTCCATGCCTACTTGCCAGAGGAGCGTTACCGAACCAGGGCCTCCATGGTCCTCTTCGGTTCAACCATTCTCAGTCTGGAATACTACCTGGACAGGAACGACTCGGCCACCAACGGCGAGCCAGACGGTTACGGCATTGCCACCAAGATCGGTTTCGGTTTTTGAGCAATAAGGGCAATGCAGATGGACGCAGGCGGAGTCCTACCCAACAGGCCGCACCATCAACAGCGGCTCAAGCGACCCGAACGGCCCAGCTCCGGTCCGCCGTGCCCTCGGCAATCCGCTGGGCCAACTGCGCCCGGATGATGGAGGAGGCAGCGTGATCGACTTGCTCTTCGCCGGTATAGACAATGACCTCCACCGGACGGGGCGGCCCGGACTCCTTGTAAATGGCGATGTCAGCGCAGACCTCGACCCCGGGATACTCCGCCTCGAGATAATCGACGACGATCCGCCCTCGCTCGTCGGCCAGATTATCCGCACTCTGTTCAACGTCGAACCCCTCTTCCTGAAACAGACTGCCAGCCATGATGCAGTCAGCCACAATTATCCGTGTAATCGCCACCTATCCGCTCCTTTGTGTCCTTGAGTCCCGCACGGCTTCATGCCGTTGTTCCCGGAATCAGCTCTATACCACAGGATGGGCGAGCGGCCAAGCGGGAAGGCGCAAGAGGCTGGACCCGCCCGACAACGACATTCGATCATGGTTTCGCGTATGCCCTTTTTTCTATGCGGAAAGACATGAAATAATCTATAGTGCGGCTACGTTTTTCAACCCATCCCCATCATACCCGTCATGAGGAATCCGATGAAATTCTTGGTCACCGCAGCCAATGTCATCACCATCCTGTTGACCATGCTCTTGAGCGAAGCCTTGGCTGGCGTCTCGATCAGCATCGGTGAGCCCGGATTTTACGGCCGGATCGACATCGGCAGTTTCCCCCAGCCCCGGCTGATCTACAGCGAACCGGTGGTCGCCCGGCGCGTCAGTACCTGGTATCCGCCGATTTATCTGCGTGTACCCCCGGCCCAGGCCAGAAACTGGTACCGGTACTGCAATGCGTACAACGCCTGTGGACGCCCGGTCTACTTTGTCGAAGACGCGTGGTATCGCGAGGTATATGTGCCCAGATACCGTGAAGTACACCGCGTTGTAGGTCCGCCCCCGCCTCCCCGCAAGCCGGCCTATTACGAATATCGCAGGGAAGGAAACAAATCGCCCAAGAAGGTGTATCCCCAGGAATATCGCCAGGACAACCAGCGCAGAGACGGCTACAGGAATCGCAGATAACCAGAGCAGGCCATTATAGGGGAGACAGGCCATGGCAGACAACGGGCAGGCGCAAACCATCACCCGCGCGGGAACACAATCCACCATTCCAGGATCCGATACATGCTTCACCGGCAAGGTGACTATTGCGCCGCTGTTCAGCGCGAAACACCCGGATGCTCCTGTTGGCTGCGCCTATGTGACGTTTGCGCCGGGTGCCCGTTCTTTCTGGCACACCCACCCTGCCGGGCAGCATTTGATTGTCACGGACGGGGTGGGTCGCACCGGCAACAACGGATGGGACAGTTGCAGAATTCAAGGCTGGCGACGTGCTCTGGTGTCCGGCGGGCATCAAACATTGGCACGGGGCGTCGCCGACCATGCCGATGACCCATCTCGCCCTGACCGGCACCTTGCCGGATGGCAACAATGTGGAATGGCTGGAAGAGGTGACCGACGAACAGTACAACGGCGGGAAGTAGCGGGAAGGCAGAAAATCAGCGCGCTACAGGTAAGTGATTTTCTGCCTTCTTGATTGAAAGCGGAAGTCGTTTGAGAATTGCAAAGAATATCTCTGCGCCCATCTGTAAAAAAATTCGGATATTCTACGAGGCAAAGGGTCTACACTCTCCTATTAAACAATGCTGAACCCACATTCCACCTCAGAGCGCGTTACCGTGCTCCTGCTCATGACGTAATCTTGGCAATCCTTCCTCACACCCACGGGGTTCTCCCAGCAAAACGGCCGTTCGTTGCCGCTTACTTGCTCTTGCTGCTCTTGCGCTTGGCGATCTTTTTCGAGGATTGCTTTTTGTACAACCGCCGGGCCTCGGCCAGCCGTTTCTCGCTTTTTTCGATCAGCAATTCCTGGGCCGAGCGCTTTTCCTCCTTGCCTTCGGGCCGTCGCTGCACATAACTGCCATCGGCCTGCATCTCCCAGGCCCCGCGGCGGTCAGCCAGTTGCAGATTGAGGATCTCCCGCAACTTCACCTGCAGCGCCGGCGGTTCGACCGGCGCCATCACCTCCACCCGGATATACAGATTACGCCGCATCAAGTCGGCCGAGCCGATGTAATACTCCTCAGCGCCATTGTTGCGGAAATAATAGATGCGCGCGTGTTCGAGAAAGCGGCCAACGAGGGACACGACCCGGATATTTTCCGACAGTCCCGGAATACCGGGCCGCAGGAGACAGCTGTCGCGGATGATGAGGTCCACCTTGACTCCGGCCTGCGAGGCCTGGTACAGGGCGGCGATGATGTCCATATCGGTGAGGGCGTTGCTCTTGAGTTGGATCAACCCCGGGCTGCCCTTGCCCTGGTGTTCGATTTCCCGCTTAATTTTTTCCAGCAACGCCTTTTTCAGGATCCGGGGCGAAGGCAGCAACTTTTTGTAATTCCGCGCCGGCGCATACCCAAGGGTCAGAAAATTGAAGAACTCGGTGAGGTCGTTGCCAATGTCAGGGGCACAGGTGAGCAGGCCAAGGTCACTGTAGGCCCGGGCCGTGCCGGCATGGTAGTTGCCAGTGCCGATGTGGGCGTAGAGCTTGAGGCCGTTGTAGTCCCGGCGAACCACAAAGATGACCTTGGAGTGGGTCTTCAGGCCGACCACGCCATAGGTGACATGCACCCCGGCCTCCTCCAGATAGGTGGCCCAGTGGATATTGGCCGACTCGTCGAAACGGGCCCGCAGCTCGATCACCACTGCCACCTGCTTACCGTTGTGGGCCGCGTCGAGCAGATGCTGGATGATCTGTGAGTTGGCCGAAGTCCTGTACAGCGTCATCTTGATCACCAGCACCTTGGGATCGGTACTGGCTTCCCGCAAAAACCGCTCCACCGAGGAGTGAAACGACTCATAGGGATGCTGGAGCAAAAACGGTCCCTCTTCCCGAATCAGATGGAAAATATTGGGGAAATCACCGGCGAGCTTATGGTGATCCAGGGGGTGATGCGGAGGATAATGCAACTCGGGCCTGTCGATGGCCACAATCTCCATCAGATCGCGTTTGGCCATGATGCCGTTGACGATGAACACATCCTTGCGGGAGTTGACGCCCAGTTGCGCGGCCAGCATGCCCCAATGCTGCCGGGTCATGGACGGATCTATCTCCAGCCGGACCGCCTCGGCGAACTTGCGGTCCTGCAACGCGGTCTCGATCATGGACAACATATCCACCGCCTGGCCTGGCAACTGTTCGGTAATGGCGTTGCGGGTCACCCGGAAGAATTCACAGCTTTCGATCACCATGCCAGGGAAGATGATCTGCAGGTTGTTGGCGATCACGTCCTCGAACAGAACATACACCTGTTTGCCCGAATCGACCCGGATGAACCTGGGGATGCCGGTTCCGCTGGTGGGCACCTTGATCCGGTTGAGATAGACATGATCGTCATCGCTGTGCCGCGTGGCCACCAGGAGATTCAGCGCCAGGTTGGAGATAAAGGGAAAAGGATGGGCCGGGTCCATACCCTGCGGAGTCAGCAGGGGGTAGATGGAATCGTGAAAATACGTGGCCATCTTCTGGCGTTGCTGCTCGTTGAGCTCGACGTATTTGACGATGCGGATGTCCTGCTTGACCAAGTGGGCGAGCAGTTCGCGCTCCATCGCTTCCTGCCTGCTCAGGAGGTCACGGACCACGGCGTAGCTTTCGTCAATCTGCTGCTGCGGCGTCCTCCCATCCATGGACGGCAGCTTCAAACCGACCCCGACCTGGTGCTTGAGGCCGCCGATCCGTTTCATGAAAAACTCGTCGAGGTTGGAACCGATGATTGCCAGAAAAAAGAGTCGTTCAAGCAGCGGGTTGCGCTCATCCCCACTTTCGTGGAACACTCGCCGGTTAAACTCAAGCCAAGTCAACTCGCGGTTGAGGTACCACTCCGACGAGGAGAGATCGAAAACCTTGTCGGTCCTGCCAGCCGCCCCTTCCTTTGGTTCAGCCGATTTGGCGACCGCATCCCCTTTTGTCTCAACTTTGCCCATACCATCCTTCCCTCAGAGAGATTTTCGATATTTCCATCAGATATCATCATATCGCCTTTTGCGGATGGAAGGGTAGCAATTTCTCGTGGCCAACACAGGAAGATGTCCTGGCCGGGATGATGGATGAAGGCGGCCCGTGGCGGCGAAAGAGCTCAGTTCCCTGCAAGGGCCGCCACAATCCAGTTGAGCAGAAAACCGGGAAACAGCCCCAAGCCGAGCGTGCCGGCCAGGCATACGCAAAGAACGGCGCCCATGGCCGGAGAACAGGTCAATGTGACGGGATCATCCGCATCGCTCATATACATCAGGCGGACCACCCGCAGATAGAAAAAGGCCGAGATGGCGCTGAACAGGACGGCGCCCACCACGGTAAGCGGATAACCGGCGATGAAGGCTGCCCTGAGCAGGTAGAATTTGCCGATGAAGCCGCCGGTGGGAGGAATGCCGGTGAGGGAGAAAAGAAAGACCAGCATCAGGGCGGCAATCGCCGGGTGGCGGCTCGCCAACCCCTTGCAGGCATCCAGGGCTTCACGGCTCTGGCCTGGCGCGGCCAGCAGCATCAGGACGGCAAAGGCGCCGAAATTCATGAACAGGTAGATCACCAGATAGGCCACGGTGGCGGCCATGCCTTCGTCGGTCCCAGCCAGAAGGCCGAGCAGGGCGTAGCCAGCATGGGCGATGGAAGAGTAGGCCAGCATCCGCTTGAGACTGTGCTGGCAAAGGGCGGTGATATTGCCCACGGCCATGGTCAGCAGGGCCAGCACCGCCAGGATCGGTCCCCAATGATTCTGCAACTGGGGCAGGCCGTACAGCAAGACCCGGCCGAAGATGGCGAAACCGGCCGCTTTGGGTCCGACCGACATAAAGGCGGTGACCAGGGTCGGCGCCCCTTCGTACACATCCGGGGTCCAGAAATGAAAGGGCGCCACCGCCACCTTGAAGCACAATCCGGCCAGCAGCAAGCCGAGCGCAGCCAGCAGGGCCGGGTTGGCATCCAGTTGCATGGAAACGATCAACTCGGCGATCCGGCCGATCTCGGTGGTTCCGGTCAGGCCGTAGAGAAACGACATGCCGAACAGGAGCAGAGCCGAGGCAAACGCACCCATGAGAAAATATTTGACCGCCGCCTCGCTGGTCCGCTGGTCGCGCTTGTGCATGCCCACCAGGGCATAGACCGGCAAGGCCATCAATTCCAACCCGAGATAGAGCACCATCAGGTCACCGGCCGAGGCCATGAGTAGCATGCCCACCAGGGAAAACAGGAGCAGGCTGTAATATTCGCCCTGGCGCGCGCCGAAGACCTGCCAGAACGGTTCGCTGCTCAGGGCGGTCAGGATGACCGCTCCCAGGCAGATGGTTTTGAAGACCATGGCATATCCGTCGACCAGGAACATGCCGCCAAACGCCGTCACCGGGCGCGCTCCCAAGACCATGATCAGGGCGGTGATGCAGCCGATCACCATCAGCCAGGGCAACACCTGCCGCTGCCGGGGAATGAACAGGTCGCAGCCGATCAGCAGCACCCCGATGCCGATCAGCAGCAATTCCGGCAAGATATGTCCCAAGACGGTCCAGGTGGCAACCGCGGTCTGTATCATGATCGTTCCTCGTTCAAATGCACGTGCGCTCGCGCTGGTCAGGGAAGAGGCGCAACCCCGGGCAGCAGCGCCGCTCCACTCAAGCCCGCGCCATGGACCTGATTAAGCAGGTGGGCCACCGGGACATGCAGAAAACTGAGCAGTCCATTGGGATAGAGCCCGATCCACAGGATCAGGATCGCCATGGGCGCCAAGGTGATGATTTCCCGCGGGCTGAGTTGCGCCAACCCCACCATCTCCGCCTTGACCGCGCCAAAGAAAATACGCTGATAGAGCCAGAGCATGTACCAGGCCCCGAGGATCAGGCTGGAAGCGGCAATCACCGCGGACCAGGGCTGGCACTCGAATCCACCGAGCAGGATGAGGAATTCGCCGATAAAGCCATTGGTGCCGGGCAACCCCACCGCCGCCAGGGTCAACAGGAGGAAGAATCCGGCATAGACCGGCATAACCGACGCCAGGCCGCCATAGGCCGCAATCTCACGGGTATGGGTGCGTTTGTAGACCATGCCCACCGCAAGGAACAGGGCGCCGGTGACTATGCCGTGGTTGATCATCTGCAGGATAGACCCTTCCAGGCCACGCTGATTGAGGACGAACAGTCCCAGGGTGACGAACCCCATGTGGCTGACCGAACTGTAGGCGATCAGACGTTTGAGGTCAGTCTGGGCCAGGCAGATGATGGCGCCGTACACGATGGCGATCACCGAAAGCACCAGCATCGGCAGCGCCATCTGCTGGGTGGCGTCCGGCAGGATGGGCAGGGAAAAGCGCAAAAAACCGTAGGCGCCCATCTTGATCAGCACTCCGGCCAGGATGACTGAACCGGCTGTCGGGGCCTCGGTGTGGGCATCGGGTAGCCAGGTGTGCACCGGCCACATCGGCACCTTGACCGCAAAGGCGGCGAAAAAAGCCCAGAAGAGCACGAGCTGCAGTTTGAGCGGATAGGCCTGCTCGGCCAGTTGGCGGATATCGAAGGTACGGCCGCCATATTCATACAGGATAATGATGCCGACCAGCATCAACAGGCTGCCGACCAGGGTGTAGAGAAAGAACTTAATGGTGGCGTAGATCCGGTTCGGACCGCCCCAGATCCCGATGATCAGAAACATCGGGATGAGCATGGCCTCCCAAAAAATGTAGAACAGAATGCAATCCGTGGCGCAGAACACGCCCATCATGGCGCCTTCCAGGAGCAGCATGGCAATGAAGAATTCAGCAACCTTGCTGCCGATCGACTCCCAGGACACCAGCACCGACAGCACAATGATCAGGGCGGTGAGCAGAAGAAACAGGATGCTGATGCCGTCGATGCCGAGACTGTAGTTGACGTGCAGAGCGGGAATCCAAGGGGACTGCTCGACAAACTGCATCTCATGGGTCGATCTGTCGAACAGCAGGACCAACGTCAGGGTCAGGCACAGCTCGACCAGGCTGACGAGAAGCGCCATCGTGCGGATGGTGGCGATGTGCTGCCTGGAAACGCACAGCAACGACAACCCGCCGAGGATGGGAAAGAAGATCAGGATGCTGAGCAATGGCATGGACATCACAAAGATTTCCGTAAGAGAGTTCGGGTTAGAGGCCGATCAGCAGCACGGCCACCAAAACCAGGGCGCCGCCGCCCATCCAGGCGAGATAATGCGAGACCTGGCCGTCCTGAAGTCTCCGTAGCCGCTCGGCAGCCAGGCCGATAATCCGGGGCAGGCCGTTCACCATCCCCTCGATGCAGGCCAAATCGACGATCCGCAACACCACCCTGCGGCTGAAGGCCAGGGTCGGCTTGACCAGGGCGGCCTCATACAGTTCATCGACATAGTACTTGTGCAACAGCCACCGATGGACCAAGGTCAGCCGTTCGGCCAGCAGACCGGGCAGGTGCGGCTTCAGATGATAGAGATAAAAGGCCAGGCCGATGCCGCAGACCCCGGCCAGAATCGAACCGCCCATGAGCAGTCCCTCGGTGACGGCAGGCACATGCATCTGAGGATGGCCAAGCACCGGTTCGAGGAAATGAGCCCAGTGGTCGCCGCCGCCAAGCAAAGCGGGTACGCCGAACCAGCCGGCGGCCACGGCGCCGACAGCCAGCAGCATCAAGGGCCAGGTGACCACCCCCGGCGATTCGCGGAGATGGTGGCGCTGCTCCTCGGCGCCGCGGAATTCGCCGTGAAAGATGAGGAACAGGAGGCGAAAGGAATAGAAGGCGGTCAGGAAGGCGACCAGAATGCCGATGGCCCAGGCGAACTTGCCTGTCGCCAGATCGGTGTTGAAGGCCATGAGCAGGATTTCATCCTTGCTGAAAAAACCCGCCAGGCCGGGTATGCCGGCGATGGACAGCGAAGCAAGGAGAAAGGTCCAATAGGTGATGGGCATGTGGCGCTTCAATCCGCCCATGCATCGCACATCCTGCTCGTGATGCATGCCGAGGATCACTGAGCCGCAGCCGAGAAACAACAAGGCCTTGAAATAGGCGTGGGTGAACAGGTGAAAAATGCCCGCCGAATAGGCGCCGACACCACAGCCGATGAACATGTAGGCCAACTGGCTGACTGTGGAATAGGCCACCACCCGCTTGATGTCGGTCTGGACCAGGGCGATGGTGGCGGCGAACAGGGCGGTGATTGCGCCGAGTACGGTGATCAGGTTGAGGGCTACGGCGGAAAGGGAAAAAAGCGGATTGCAGCGGGCGATCAGAAAGACGCCGGCCGTGACCATGGTGGCGGCATGGATCAGGGCGCTGACCGGGGTCGGGCCTTCCATGGCGTCAGGCAGCCAGACATGGAGCGGAATCTGGGCCGACTTGCCGATGGCCCCGCAGAAGAGCAGCAGCGCGATCAGGGTGGCCGCGTTGACCGGAGCGCCGAGCAGGCTGATCGCCTGGTGTTCCAGTTCACCGACCCGGCTGAACACCTCCTGGTAGTGGAGGCTGCCGAACAGGGTGAAGATGAGCAACAGCCCGATGAGCAAACCGAAATCGCCGAACCGGTTGACGATAAAGGCCTTCTTGCCGGCATCGGCGGCCGCCTGTTTGTTGAAGTAGAATCCGATCAAGAGGTAGGAGGACAGCCCCACCGCTTCCCAGCCGAAAAAGAGCTGAAGAAAGTTGTTGCCCAGGACCAGCATGAGCATCGAAAAGGTAAACAAACTTAAATATGCGAAGAAACGGTAATATCCCTCCTCCCCTTTCATGTAGCCCACCGAATAGATGTGCACCAGCGAGCTGACGCTGGTGACCACGATCAGCATCACCGCTGTCAGTTGATCGACCAGAAAACCGATTGAGACGGTCAAACTGCCGGACTGGAGCCAGGTATAGATGTCCTGATTGATGATCACTCCCGATCGGACCCGAAAAAAGGCGTCCAAGGCGCAGCAGAAGGCAACAAGGACCGCGAGGATAGGCAGCCAGTGTGCCCGCGCACCCCAGCGCTTGCCCACCAGCAGGGTGACGACAAAGGAGGCCAGCGGCAGCAGCGGGATGGCGAGCAGGGAGGCCGGCATAGGTTTATCCTTGCAGGTGGTTGATGGTATCGACGTGCACGCTGCGCCTGCTCCGGTAAAGAGCGATGGCGATGCCCAGCCCGATGGCGGCCTCGGCCGCGGCCACGGTGATGATGAACAAGGTGAAGGCCTGGCCGCGCACGCTGTCGAGAAAATGGCTGAGCGCCACCAGGTTGAGGTTGACGCCGTTGAGCATCAGCTCAATGGACAGAAACATGACGATCACATTGCGCCGGGTGAGAAAGCCGCACACCCCGATGCAAAACAGGATCACCGCCAGAGCCATGTACCAGGACAGAGGAATCACCGGCACACCTCCTTGTGATCGCCATGGGGCTCCGGGTCGTCGCTGGCCCCGCATTCGCCGCCGCCCTCGTCTCGGCGAGCCAGCACCAGACCGCCGATCAAGGCGACCAGCAGGATCAGGCCCGCGATTTCGAAGGGCAGTAAACAGTCGGTATACATTTCCTGCCCCAGGGCCTTGGTATGGGTCGCTTCGGCAATGGCCTTGACGGTCCACACCCCCTTTTCGCCCAGAGTGAAGGCGGGAATCGTGGCGATCAGCCCCACAGCCAGGCCGACGGCGATGATCCGCCCGAGCCAGGCGTTGGGCACAAAGGCGGTCAGGTGGAGTTCCTCGCGCAGATTGACCAGAAAGAGCACGAACAGATACAGCACCAGGATGGCTCCAGCGTAGACAATGATCTGCACCGCGACCAAAAACTCGGCGTTCAGGGTCAGATACAGTCCGGCCATGTGGAAAAACAGCACCAGGACCATGAGCACGCAGTGGACCGGGTTGCGCAGGCTGATGGCCAAAAGGCCGCTGACGATGATCATCAGGGCGCAGTAGCCGAAAAAGAGCTGGGAAAACATCGCCATCCTCCTCAAGACTGTTCTGGCGGGAGATGCTGCCGCCATTGCCGCCCCACCACCTGCTCTCCGCCGCTCCATTCGGGCGGCACCGGCAACCGTTTCGGCGCGGGCAGGTCGCGTTCCGCAAGACCGCGCGGCCGCCAGCACGGATTGACGTATCCATCGGACATATTCAGCTGGGCCGCAAACTGGTCCCAGTTGGCCAGCAACTGTTCCTTGGTGAAATGGAGCGAAGACCGCTCGAGCCGGCTGTATTCGAAGACCTCGGTGAGGACGATGGCGTTCACCGGGCAGACTTCCTGGCAAAAGCCGCAGTAGACGCACCGCAGGGCCTCAATGCGATACGAGTCGATCACCCGGCGGCTGCCCGGTGCCTTGTCCTTGTGCGAACGGATGCGGATGCAGCGTGACGGGCAGGCCATGGCGCAGCGCATGCAACCGACGCACTTGCAGTCGCCGGTCGCGGGATCCCGCACCAGGGCGTGCTGTCCGCGAAAACCGACGCGGATCTGAGGCCTCTCGTCGGGATACTGACGGGTGATCGGCCTGGAAAAAAGCCGTCTTAAGGTCAAGCCCATGCCCTGGAGGATCTCGCTCTGGAAGATCGTGCCCAGCCAACCGCGCCGGGGTTTGTACTGAACCTGCATGGTTTGTTCATCCTCCTAATGTAAAGACCGCCTTCAGACAGGCGGTGAGGACAATGTTGACCAATGCCAGCGGAATGAGCACCTTCCAGCCCAGGCCCATCAACTGATCGTAGCGGTAGCGCGGCAGAGTGGCCCTCAGCCAGATGAACACGAACATGAACAGGTACACCTTGAGCACGAACCACAGCGGCGGGAAAAAGGGAACCGGAAAAGGTCCGTGCCAGCCGCCGAGAAAGCAGATGGTGGCAATGGAGGCCATGACCATCATGCCGATGTACTCGGCCATGAAAAAAATGGCGTACCGCATGCCGCTGTATTCGGTACAGTAGCCGGAAACCAGTTCGGTTTCCGCCTCGGGCAGATCAAAAGGCACCCGGTTGGTTTCAGCCAGCATGCTGACGAAGAACACAAAAAAACCGATGCACTGGGGCAGGATATACATGCCGAGAAATCGGTCGCCCTGCGCCTCGACGATGGCGCTCAGATTGAGCGAGCCGGACAGCAGCATCACCCCGACCAGGCTCAGTCCCATGCTGATTTCATAACTGATGACCTGGGCCATGGAGCGCATGCCGCCCAGGAAGCTGTATTTGGAGTTCGACGACCACCCGGCCAGCACCACGCCGTAACTGGCCAGTGAGCTCATGGCGAAGATAAACAAAAGGCCGATGTCGATGTCGGCCAGCACCCAGCCCTTGGCAAAGGGCAACACCGCCAGCGAGGTCAGCATCGCGGCCAGGCAGATGATCGGCGCGGCCAGAAAGATCGGCCGGTCGGCGTTCTCGGGGATGATGTCTTCCTTGAAAAAGGACTTGATGCCATCGGCAATGGGCTGGAGCAGGCCGTGCCAGCCGACCCGCATCGGTCCCAGCCGCACTTGCATGTGCCCGATGATCTTGCGCTCGAAGTAGGTCGCATAGGCCACATGCAGCATGACCACTATGAAGAGGATCACGATCCACACGAGCAAAAGCAGAATATCCATACAATCCCTCGGTAGCGGAACATCCGGTTCAAAAGGGCGATCACCGGTCCGACTCACCCAGCACGACGTCCAGGCTGCCGATATTGGCGATCAAATCGGCGATCATCTCACCTTTGGCGATCGCGGCCAGGGCCCCGATATGAATGAACGAAGGCGAGCGGATGTGCATCCGGTACGGCCGGTTGTTGCCGTCGGAGACGAAATAGAAGCCCAGTTCGCCCTTGGGCGCCTCGGTGGCCACGTAGACATCGCCCGCGAGATAGAGGTTCTGGTCGCGGATGAGTTTGACCAGCCCGGTGCCGTAGGCGGCGGTCTCGGCTTGAAAGCGGGCCGGGGCCTTGTTGGGCATGACCAGATCCGGGGTGTCCGGGCCGACGATCGGGCCGGGCGGCAGTCGATCGATGCACTGCTGGATGATCCGCGCCGACTGATGCAACTCTTCCATACGGCAGCGGTAACGGGCGTAGATGTCGCCGTCATTGCCCAGAGGCACCTCGAAATCGACCAGATCGTAGGCGTCGTAAGGCTGGTGTTTGCGGATATCGTAATCAATGCCTGAGCCGCGCAGACAGGCCCCGGTCAAGCCCAGGGACAACGCCTCCCCGCCCGTGACCCTGCCGATGCCCACCGTGCGCTTGAGCCAGATGCGGTTGGTATCGATCAAGGTTTCATACTCTTCGATCCTGGCGGGAAAGATGTCGAGAAAACGCTGCAATTCGGCGATGAAGCCGGCGGTCACATCCTGACGGACACCGCCGATCCGGGGATAGGAAAAGGTCAGCCGGGCCCCGCACAGTTCCTCGAACAGATCCAGCAGGATCTCGCGCTCGCGAAAACAGTAGAGAAAAACGGTCATGGCGCCGATGTCCAGGGCATGGGTGGCCAGCCACAGCAGATGCGAACAGATCCGCGACATTTCCGCGACCATGGTGCGGATATACTTGGCGCGCAGGGGCACCGAGATGGAGAGCAGCCGCTCCACCGCCACGCAATAGCCGACGTTGTTGGCCATGGCGGCGATGTAGTCGAGCCGGTCGGTCAGGATCAAGGACTGGGCATAGGTCTTGTTCTCCGCCAGTTTCTCAATCCCGCGATGGAGATATCCCACCTGGGGCGTACAGGTGACGATGGTCTCGCCGTCCAGTTCAAGATCAACCCGAAGCACGCCGTGGGTGGCCGGATGCTGCGGCCCCATCCGCAGAGAGTAGCGCTCGCCGTCGCCGTCGGCGGCCGGAATCTCCAGATGTTTGGTGACCGGCCGGCTCATTGCTCATCCTCCTGGCTTGGCGCCGTCCGCCCGCGCTCATGCCTTTCCGGGTCGAAATCGAACCGGTCGAGTTCCTTGACCTTGGCGAGCAATTCGGTCATGCCGATCCATTCTCCCTTGCCCTTGAGCGGATAGTCCTTGCGCAGAGGGTATCCGACCCAGTCATCGGGCAGCAGCACCCGGCGCAAATCGGGATGGTTGTTGAAGCGGATGCCGAACAGATCATAGGTCTCCCGTTCCAGCCAGTCGGCGCCAGCCCAGAGTCCGGCCACCGAGTCGATGACCGGGTCCTTGTCGCCCACGCTGGCCCGCACCCGGATCGCGTGGCGCAGCGGAATGGAATAGAGATTGTAGACGACCTCAAACCGCGACGATTCCGAATCCTTGCGGCGGAGGTTGTCCACCCCGCATAGCGAACGGAGGTGATCCATCCTGACACCGTCGGTATCCCGCAGCCAGCGGAGGAGAGCGACGATCCTCCCCGGCCGGACGATCACCGCCACCTGGCCCTGGTTGGTGTAGCTCTGCAAAATTTCTTCAGGAAACTCGGCCCGCAGCCGGTCGGCTATCGCCATTGACTCCATCGGTACTCTTCCTTGCGAATCTTTTCCTGAAGGCGCAAAAAACCTTCGAGCAACGCCTCGGGACGGGGCGGGCAACCGGGAACATACACGTCCACCGGAATGATCTGATCAACGCCCTGGGTGACCGCATAGGTGTCAAAGACACCGCCGCTGCACGCGCAACTGCCCATGGCCAGGACATAGCGGGGCTCGGGCATCTGATCGTATACCCGGCGCAACACCGGCGCCATCTTCTTGCTCAAGGTGCCGGCCACTACCATGCAGTCGGCCTGCCGGGGGCTGGCGCGAAAGATGATGCCGAACCGGTCGAGATCGTTGGTCGATGCTCCGGCATCCATCATCTCGATGGCGCAACAGGCCAAGCCGAAGGTCACCGGCCAGAGCGATCCGGCCCGGCCCCAGTTGACCAGCTTGTTCAACGGTCCGAGGATGGCGTTGGCCCCCGGAATATACCGGACCCCCTCCGCCAGTTTAACCATGGACGGGTCAGCTACTTCTCCCATTGCAGCATCTCCTTCTTCCAGGCGTAGACATAGCCGACCAATAGCAGCCCGACGAACAGCAGCATCTCCACCAGGGCGAAAAGCCCCAGGCGGTCATAGCTCACCGCCCAGGGATACAGATAGATGGACTCGACGTCGAACACCACGAACAGGATGGCAATCAGGTAGAATTTCACCGAAAAACGCATCCGGGGGGCTTCGGTGGGCTCGTTGCCCGACTCGTAGGGGATCAGTTTTTCCCGATACGGCTTGCTGAGACGGAAAAACCGCCCCAAAAACAGGGTGAGCACGCCAAAGAGGATGCCGACGACCAAGAGCAGCAGGATACCGAGATATTCCCTGGGCAGCGTCTCCACGAACGCGCTCCGTTCAACGCCGGTGGCGGAGCATCTGTTCGGCAAAGGATTGCCGTGCTGCCTGAGAGGCCGCCGCTGGCGTGGTGAACGTCAGGCAGCCGGTGGTGCACTTGGTGACGCAGGCCGGTTGCAGCCCCGCATCGATCCGGTCCCTGCACAGATCGCATTTCCCCACCTTGCCAGTTTCGGGATTCCACTGGGGCACGGTCCAGGGGCAGGCGATAATGCAGGCCTTGCAGCCGACGCAGACGCTCTCCTCGACAAAGACGATGCCGTCCTGATCGCGCCGCCGCATGGCCCCGGTTGGGCAGGCATCGACGCACCAGGGTTTCTCGCAGTGAAAGCAGGCCAGATACACGAAATCGACCTGGGGCGGCGAGGTCTTCGCCGGGGCGACCTCGATCATCCGGCAGTAAAAGGCGCCGGCGCCGGGATCGTTCTTATCCTTGCAATGAACCTCGCAAGCCCGGCAGCCAATGCAGCCGGACACATCCTGGGTGATGATGTATTTGCTCATGATGACGCTCCTTTCGTTCAAGCCCGGGTCACGGTGACAAAACTTTCCGCCAGGTTGAGGCCGCCGCCGGCTTTGTCCCACTCCTGCAGCTTGCCCTGCATGAAGATCTGGTCGGCCAGGCCTCTGCCCAACGATCGTTTCTTGGCAGGCACATCGGTGCCGAAACCGTGCAGCATAAACACCGCCTCATGATGGATGCGGTCGGTGACACAGGCAACGATCCTGCCCTGGATGTCGCCGTTGGCCACCGTGACCACATCGCCGTCTTTGATACCGAGCTTGGCCGCGGCAACGGTGTTGATCCACAACCGGTTGGCATCGAGCAGATCGCAGAGGATCGGGTTATTCTGGTGCTGGCCGTGCGTCTGGTAGCCGGAGCGGCCGAACAACAGACGAAAAGCGCCGGCAGGCGGCGTTTCTGGAGCGACATACGGCGGCAGCGAAGCGACGCCCATGGCCTCCCATTTGGCGTTGACCAGCTCGATCTTGCCCGAATCGGTGGCGAACTTGAGTGTGTCGCGGTCGTGCCAGATGGCCTTGTCGCTCAGCTTGACAAAGCCCTTGGCGTCGAAATCGGCGACTGTCACGCCGGTATCCTGTAACTGATACTGCCAGATGTCCTCAATGGACTTGAAAGGAAAACATTCGCCTTTGCCCAGCCGTTTGGCCAATTCGAGGTAGATCTCCCAGCCGGCCTTGGTGTTGTTCAGGGGTTTGACGCATTGCTGACGCCGGCCGAACCCTGGTTTCAGCCCCTTTTCAGTGCGCAGGATGGAATCGCGCTCCAAAAACGTGCTCTCCGGCAGGATCACGTCCGCAAACCAGGCGGTTTCGCTGAAGTTGACATCAACGGCCACGATCAGCTCGAGCTTGTTGAGAATCCGCCGCTGCTCCCTGGTGTCGGGCAGGGCGATGAAGGGGTTGTGGCGGTGGATGAAATAGGCTTTGACCGGATAGGGCTCCCCGGTATCGACAGCCTCAAAGGCGGTCTGGAGCATGCCCGCGCCCTTGTCCCACTGCGGATAGCGCGTGCCGCAGCCGTCAGCCCGCTCCTCGCTTACCGCCGGCGCCAGGGCAGCCAGGCTCTTGAGGCCGGATCTGCCGACATCTTTGGGACCCTTGGGATAGAACAGGCCGCCGGGCTGCTCGATGCTGCCCATGAGCGCGTTGAGAATGTGGATCATCCGCGAGGCATAGAAGGAATCGCGGTAACGGGCTATCATCCAGCCAGGGTGGATGATCACTCTGGGGCGGTCCTCGTTCAGTTCACGGCAGAAGGCTTCGATCTCGGCAGCCGGGATGCCGCACTCCCCGGCCGCCCATTCCGGGGTATAGGGAACAAGAAAATTCTTGAATTCGGCCAAGCCGCTGACGTAGCGGGCCACGAATTCCTGATCGTAGTATCCGTTGTGCACGACGCAGTGCGCAATCCCCAGCAGCAGGGCGTAATCGGTGCCGGGCCTGGTCTGCCAGTAACGGCTGGCCTTGCCGGCGGTCACCGAGACACGCGGGTCGATATAGGTGACCCTGGCGCCGTTTTTGATGCCCGCAAGAAAGCTCTTGACTTCCTTGACCTTCAACGATTCGGTGATATTGCGGCCAAAGAGCACGATATGGCGGGCGTTCTCGTAGTCGTAGGCGAAATCTTTCCGTCCCAAGCCGTACACCGATTTGGAGGCATGGTGAGCGTTGCGCCCGCAGGCACAGTCGTGATTATGGTAGTTGGGCGATCCCAGGGATTTGATGAACGCTTGCCGCAAATCGGCAAAAGGGCCGCCTCGGTCGGACAGCATGATCGCTCTGCCGCCATGCTCGGCGATAATGGGCCGCAACCGGTTGACAATATAGTCAAACGCCTCGTTCCAGGAGACCTCCCGCCACTCCCCTGCCCCGCGCTCTCCCCGGCGCAGAAGCGGCGCCGCGGGCCGTTGCTGATCCCGGCGCTGGGCCAGAGATGCTCCGCCCTTGGCGCACAGGCTCGCCCCCATGCCGCCATCGTGGCTGTTTCCTTCGATCCACATGGGCTGGCCGTCTTCCACCTGGACGGCCACCGGACAGCGCACAGCGCACATCCCGCAAATACTGTATCTCGTCTCTTTCATCGTCAAACCTCTCTCTACGTCAAACTCCTCCACCTCTCCGCCCTAAGCCTCTCCACCTGTTGCCGGATGCCTTCGTCAATGCCATTGCCACAAGCCGCTGCGCCTGATCCGCGTTCAGGCCGTCATCCGCGCCTGGCAACAACATTGAAGACCGGCAGCATGAATCGCCTGTTGACAGAATGCTACCCGCCCAAGGGTGCAAACCTCTTTGCCGGACGAATAAAAACGATCGACAAACGAAGCCAATTCTAAGAACTATACGTATATCTACAATATTCTGAAATAGATTAATAATCTATTTTGTCGTATTAACATATAAATTTTAATGATGCCGGACAAATATAAACGGTAGGCAAACGAAACCAATTATAAGAACAAGATATATATAATATTATGAATTAGATTAATAGTCTATTTTACTTCGCCAACATATTTATTCTAACAACTATTATTTTTACTGGTCCAACAGAATACCCTATACAATGTATAGGGTTATTCTTGCCATTATGATATATATGGACCTTCATTATTATTATCTGCCATCAATGTGTTTTCTGCTCCTGCCGTGGATGAACAGACCAAGAACCTGTCAGAATGGTTTCTCGCCAGCATGGCCTGTTGCATCAAGGCGTTGACCTCGCTGCCGGGTGGGGCATGAACGCGGCGCAGCAGGCGAATCATGACACTGGCATCGGCTACGGAATGTTCGGTTCCGTCTCCGACGGCTGGTCGCGGTACGACACCGGCATGGACGAGATTGGTTTTAACCTTCAAGCCTTCTACAGCCATGCCGCTGTCGCTTGATCTGGGCGTGCAGGACTCTATAGGCACACGGGAAGGGGCCACCGGCACCCTGCATCTCCGCTGCAACTTATGAGCACAACCACCATTCTCCCACCCGCGGCGCGACATCGGTTCTCCGGCTCGCGCCGCCTCTCTTTCCGCTCTTTCTACACCTGGTGATGCCTGCCATGGGGCCGCCGTTCGGAATGGCCCTTGACATTGTTCAACAAATGTTGAATTCATTATCCAATGAAAGCACAAACGGCCGCCATCATTTTCGAAGCCCTGGCCTCCGAGGCCCGGCTTGCCATCTTCCGGCTGCTGGTCAAATACGCGCCGGACGGCCTGGTTGCCGGGGAAATTTCCCGGCTGCTGGACATACCGAAGACCAACCTTTCCTTTCACCTGAAAACCATTGTCCACAGTGGGCTCGCCAGCATGGAACGGGAAGGCCGCAACACGCGGTACAGGGCCGATATCCCACTGATGCTGGAAACCATTGCATACCTGACGGCCGAATGCTGTTTAGGCCAGCCGGAACAGTGCCGAGCCTTCCGGACCGCCAGCGGGGTTGCGCCGGAATTTCTGCCTGCCTGTTGCGGACACGACAACCCGTGATACGGAGAAAATATGATGAATACGCCGGACAACGACACACCGGATGAAAATGTGCGAGTAACCGTGCGCACCGGGTACGCGGCCATCGCCACCGGGCAGCGTTCCTGCTGCTGTTCCGGTCCACGCAGCGGCCATACCGACCCTACCCGGCTGGCGCAGGCCGTGGGCTATGACACGGCAAGCCTCGCCAGGCTGCCGGATGGCGCGAACATGGGACTTTCCTGCGGCAACCCTGTCGCCATCGCAGGCTTGCAGGAAGGCCAGAAAGTGCTTGATCTCGGCAGCGGCGGCGGTTTTGACGTATTCCAGGCGGGTGAACAGGTCAAGGCTTCCGGCCGGGTGATCGGGGTGGACATGACCCCGGAAATGCTTGCCAAGGCCCGCAGAAACATCGAGCAGTACCGACAGCGCTCCGGCCTTGACAACGTGGAGTTCCGTCTGGGCGAGATAGAACATCTGCCCGTGCCGGACGCCAGTGTCGATGTGGTGCTTTCCAACTGCGTCATCAACCTTTCCCCGGACAAGCCCCAGGTCTGGCGTGAAGTCTTCCGCGTGCTCAAGCCCAGCGGCCGGGTGTCTGTCTCCGACCTTGCCCTGTTGCGGCCTCTGCCCGACAATATCCGGAAAATGGCGGCGGCTCTGGTGGGCTGCGTGGCCGAGGCCGTATTGGTGGAGGAAACCAGGGCCATGCTGGAACAAGCCGGGTTCGCCTCCATCATGCTGACGCCCAAGCCGGAGTATGTGCAAAACATGCAAGAGTGGAACGATCCCCTGTACAAGGAAATCGCCGAGGCCTTGCCCCAAGGCGAAGAGATGGCGGATTATGTGGTCAGCCTGACCATTGAGGCCCGGAAAGAAGAGTAACCGGGCATATTCTTATCTTCTGTTCAGACAGCGGCAAGACGCCAACCAGTCCGATTCGATATTTTTCGCCTGCTGGCATTCCGTGTCATCATAATTATAATCCCGCAAAAACAACAACTCCCTTGACAAGGCAAACCGTTGCGCACAACATAGTGGTAAAAAGAAGAATCGATCGACATTTTTTCCTAAAGTCGGAACAGGCCCTGGCCGATAAGCAAAGTAAACGAGGTAGCCACCTGTAACAGAGCTTTGAATATACCCTACCAAATCCAAAGGAGGCCAACACCACAACAAGATAAAGTAAGTAAAGCAAGGCTGTAAGCGTTTCAAAAGCAGTAAACGTTTCACTTGGCACGGATGCCAACCCAAACTAAAAAGCACAAATATTCATGGAGGAATATCATGGCACTTACAATCAATACCAACGTATCTTCCCTCAACGCCCAACGTAACCTCGGCGTGAGCCAGAAGGGTTTAGCTCAGTCCATGCAGCGCCTGTCCAGTGGACTCCGGATCAACTCGGCAAAAGACGACGCCGCCGGTCTGGCTATTTCCGACCGGATGACCTCGCAGATTCGTGGTCTGAATCAAGCCGCCCGGAACGCCAACGACGGCATCTCCCTGGCGCAGACCGCTGAAGGCGCGATGCAGGAATCGACCAACATCCTGCAGCGGATCCGTGAGCTGGCCATTCAGTCGGCCAATGACTCCAACTCCCCCACCGACCGGACCTCCCTCCAGAAAGAGGTTTCCCAGTTGCAGCAGGAGCTGGACCGCATCGCCACCACTACCTCGTTTAACGGCAAGAAGATTCTGGACGGCACCTTTACCGCCCAGTCCTTCCAGGTCGGCGCCAACGCCAACGAAGTCATCACCTTCTCGGTGAACGGTGCTTCTTCCACCCAGATGGGTGCGCAGCAGGTCTACGCCGGCGGCGTTGCCAACTATATTAACGATGCGGCCGTTGGAGCAGTAAACAACGTTGCTGCCGGCACACTCGACATTGCCGGCTCCCTGGGCACGAAGACTGTCAATGTAGCTGCCAACAGCACAGCCAAGGCGATTGCCGACCAAGTCAACGGCGTCACCAGCAACACCGGCGTCACCGCAACGGCTACTACGCTTGCAAAAATCGATAATGTCGCCACTGGTGCGCAAAAATTCACACTGTATGGCAAGAATACCACCGGCGAAGACATCTCGGTCAACATCACCAACACCAATGATCTCTCCGAAATGGCGGATGCCATCAACACCAAGGCAGCCCGGACCGGCGTCTATGCCGAGCTGTCCGCGGACAAGAGCTCCATCACCCTGAGAAACTCTGAAGGCTATGACATCCAGATCGACAATACGGGTGGATTAGCCATCGACGTGACAGGACTCAACGCTGATGGGTCATCAACAGGCCTGACGACGCAAACAGTGACTACAGGTCCCGTTACTGTCGGCGGCAATGTAACCTTCAATGCGGAAAAATCCTTCAGTGTAACGGACACCGGCGCAAACGTTGTCGACTCGGCAGCCGCCGGCAGCCTATTGCAGTCAGTGGGCACCATCGATATCGGCAGCAGGGAAGGCGCTAACAGAGCGTTGGCGATCGTCGACAACGCCATCGCCCTCATGGATGGCACCCGCGCGGATCTCGGCGCCATCCAGAACCGCTTCGAGTCCACCATCGCCAACCTGCAGAACATCTCTGAAAACGTTTCGGCTGCCCGGAGCAGAATCCAGGATGCAGACATTGCCCAGGAGACCTCGGAGATGACCAAGCAGAGCATTCTGCAGCAAGCCGGTGTCGCGATCCTGGCTCAGGCCAACCAGAGCCAGCAACTGGCCCTGACCCTGCTTCGCTAATCCCTTCCTCCCTGAGGAGACCAGTTCCGGTCTCCTCAGGCTTTGATATTTTTCTCTTTACAAGGAGGTAACCGGATGAATATCGATATCATAGGATCCGCCAATCTGAGCCCGCCCAGAATCAACGAGCCCGCGCAGCAGGTGGATCGAAGACGCCAGGACGGCCAGCAGCAATCGTCTGCCACTTCCCAAGACAGCAAAATGCAGCCGGAAGAACTGCTCAACCAGATCAAGGCACTGGTCGAGGATGGTCTGTACAGTATCCGCTTCGAAAGAGACCGAGCCACCGAGGCGTTGGTCGTTAGAATTGTCGACAGCGAGAATCAACTGATCCGGCAGATTCCACCGGAAGAACTCATCAAACTCAACAAACTCCTCGAAGAATTAAACGGCAACCTGGTCGACACCATCGGCTAACAGTGACACGGAGGATCGAGCCATGGCTATTCAATTCAGCGGATTGGCAACAGGACTAGATACCAGCACCATCATCACCCAGTTGATGAATCTTGAGCAGATGCCGATTAACCGGCTGCAAACCGACAAGACGTGGTATAATAGCCGGTTGGCCGCATTCACCGAACTGGATGCCAGGCTCAGATCCTTTGCCAGCTCGATCACGGCCCTCGGCAATTCCGATACCCTGCTGCAACGGACAATCAAGCAGAGTTCAACCGACTACTTCTCCGCCTCCGTATCCAGCCAAGCGCTGGTTGGGACTCGGTATCAAGTCGAGGTGGTGAGCTTGGCCCAGGTGCAGAAATCGGTGACGCAGGACGGGGCGGCCAGCAGAACAAGCTCGACCTTCGGTACCGGCACCTTGAATCTGACCGTGGGGGACACGAGCCACAGCATTGCGATCACGGCGGAGAATAATTCCCTAGATGGCATCATGCAGGCCATCAACGCCGCCGATCTGGGGGTATCGGCCGCGATCATCAACGACGGCAGTTCCACCCCCTACCGCCTGGTGCTTACGGGGCAGGATGTCGCCAAGACTTTCTCCCTCGACAGCAGCGGCCTGAGCGGAGGAACGGACAGCCTCGGCAGCATGAACCTGGACGACGGATTCGGCGGGATCATCAACCCGCCCGTGCAAGCGGCGACCCGCGCCCATGTCCGCATCGATACCATCGACATCTACAGCGATTCGAACACCTTGACCGAAGCGATTCCAGGCGTCACCCTGAACTTGATGCAGGCCAAAGAGGGGACCACCACAACGCTCAACGTCAACCTTGACCAAAACAGCATCACATCGGCCATCAAAGCTTTTGCCAAGGGATACAACGATGTGATCAGCTTCATCACCAGTCAATCGGTGATCAACGGAGAAGGCGGCGGCGTGCTGGGTGGAGATTCCGGCATCAACGCCATCAAACGGCACCTGCAAAGCATGTTGACCACGCCGTTCGCCAACGACGGTGTGCTCTCCACCCTGTCGCAGTTGGGCTTCAAAACGCAAAAGGATGGCACCATCGCTGTGGATGACACGGTTTTGTCCAACGCCGTTGGCTCCAACCTGGACAGCGTTGTCAGCCTGCTCTCCGGGCAAGGGGATGGCAAAGGGATCATCGCGCAGTTCCAGGATTATCTGAGTTCCATGACCAACAGCTCCACCGGTATGCTGCAGGGAAGAAAAACAAGCATTGACAGCAGCATCAAACGAATCGACACCCAGATCACCGCCTTGCAAGCGCGGCTTGATCAGCGGCAGAAGACGCTTGAATCCCAGTTTTCAGCCATGGAAACCCTGGTCAGCACCCTCAACTCGCAATCTTCCTATCTGACCCAACAGATGACCGCGTACAGCAACATGATGAATTCCGGGAGCAAATGATGAGTGAGTACACCGATCAATATCTGACCACAACAGTCAACTCGGCCTCTCCGGAACAGTTGATGCTCATGCTGTACGATGGCGCCATCCGCTTTATTTCGTTAGGCATGCAAGCCATCGAAAACGGCGTGCTCGACAAGCGGGCCTACTATATCAACAAGGCTTCGGCCATTCTTACCGAATTCTCCGCAACGTTGGACCGCAGCCAGGACGCCCAATTGGCGGAGAACCTCGACGCCCTCTACAGCTACATGCTGCGCCGGATGCTGCAAGCCAATCTGAAAAACGACTCGGCTCCGCTGCTCGAGGTCAGGCATTTACTCTCGGATCTCCGGGCAACTTGGGCTCAAGCCATCGAACTCACCAAACAAGAGATGCGGGCAGCCGTCGAAACCAGCGTACCCAACAAGGCTATGCCCACGTACCGGCCTTTGACGATGGCGATGTGATGGTTGACGCACTGACATTGATCGAACAGGCTGCAATGCGGTACCGGCATCTTGATCTGTTGGGCGAGAGAATCGAAAAAACCATTCAGGACAACAAATTCGCTGCCCTGCCCGAACTGTGCGAGTGCCTCAATGCCCTCCAGGAACAGGTCCAAGCCCACGACAGCCAACTCTTTGAAGTATTGCAACAGCACCAAGAGTTGCATGGACTGGACGCAACAAAAGAATGGCTGCAACGGATGCGAGACATTCAAAAACGCAACCAGCGCCTGGTACCGCACCTCAAGAGCATCATGACGATACAGCGCGATGAATTGCGCACATTGCAGAAGGGAAATTCCATGTTGCAAGGATATAGGCCTGGAAATGCCCAGATGGAAAGACGCTTCTCCTCATCCGGCTGATCCTGCCAATCCGGTACAGGCCGCGACCTGATACGCGCTGCACCCCTCCCCTGCCCCCAGCGTCTCCTGCATTCTTTTCCTGTTGTTCTCAAAAAATTCTTCTTTTTTCTATACAGCTATGGCATTGTAGATAAAACACAGTAAGTTGAATTCTTATTGGATATATCCCATTGTCACTGTTGATAAATTTTTTCAACTCCGTCAAAGAAGGCACGGCAGTGCGTGCCACTGTGCCGCTTCTCGACTTGAAAGAGAGAGAGCGTGTGCATTGTTTTTACGGGAAGACGTCTCCCCCGGGATTTACTCTTTCCTTTCCGGATGGCGTGCTGGCGATTGATCAGGTGGATAGCACCAGATCTTGCTTGGTGAGCTTTGACTTCACCAGCCAAACTGTTATCGTCGCCGCCTCGATTCAAGCCATCAAGGAACCCTCTACCCTGGAACTTGTCGCCCGGGAGACAGTGGTTCACGCGCATGTCCGCGACTATTTCCGCGTCGATGCCTCCACCAAGGTTGCGGCTTCGGCCATTCCCCAGGAAGAAACACCTCAGGAATCGGAATCTCCGATTTGGAGACTTTCCGGCGACACGATCGATCTGAGCGGCAGCGGTCTTCTTTGCAGCTTCAGCGAGCCTATGCAGGAAAAGGCTAGGGCGAAAATCGAACTCACGCTTCCGACCAAGAATATGGAAGTCATCGTGGCCTTAGGGCATGTGGTTCGCTGCCGGAAAATTGAAGAACATTCGTATCACATCGCCTTGCATTTTGACGAGATCGACTCGGAGAGCCAGGATAAGATCATGGCATGCTGTTTCGAATTGCAGCGCAGGTATCTGCGCATGCGAGTCCGGCTGGAAAGCATCAATAACGCATGAGCAACAAGCGGCACTGAACCTCCTCCAACGAGACAATACGGTTATCACGTGTCAGGAGTGCATGAAATCTTAGAAAAATTGAACAACAATGTCCCAGCCGTTGTCGAGCTTCCCGGCATCAACGGGAACACCATCCGGTGCCGGGCGTTGTTCGTCAAAAAAGATTCCCCTTGCCTGGATCTCGTGTTTCCGCCTCAAGCTTGGGATGCAGCGGATCTGCAAATCGGCGCTGATTGCACTCTGGCAGTAGAACACAGCAACATGACCGTCAATCTGCTCGCCCGGCTTGACCGCGTTGTCAATGACCGCCGCCTGAGCCTCACCGCGAGGGCACGTGTCGTGCCTGAATTGATGCGCGAGTATTTCCGGGTGGCGATCAATACCCCCATCAAGGCCGCCTATATTGCCAGACCCGATGAACCCGAAACCAATACATGGGAATTAGCCGGCACTACGCTCGATCTGAGCGGCAGCGGCGTATTGGCATTTTTTTCTGTGCTCCCCCCCAGCCGCCGGGATATCCAGTTGACCATCACCGTACCGGAAGAAGATCATGCCATCGCCTGTCTGGCCGACATAGTCCGATCCTACAAAATCCGTGATAATCGTTTCCACATTGCCTTTCACTTTGAAGATATCGCTGCAAAAACCAGAGACATGATCATGGCCTGCTGCATGCATGAGCAACGCCGTCAACGCAGGGAGCAGGTGCATACTACCTGAACTCAACTTTCTGACTTGACCTAACAAGTTGTGATTAGGCGGTTAATTTGCGACAATCTCTTTCCTGTTTGCAGCATATCAAGAGCAAAGCCCATGACTGTATCAACAAGGGCCAGGATTG
>Ga0123357_10000926_pt1 | contig 29832 bp, 16 predicted proteins | sample TergutEmb28metaG_FD_89873 | JGI IMG/M metagenome (GOLD analysis project Ga0123357, IMG submission 89873) | Embiratermes neotenicus P4 segment gut microbial communities from Petit-Saut dam, French Guiana - Emb289 P4 | ecosystem: Host-associated > Arthropoda: Insects > Digestive system > Gut ...
AACATGTTTCGGGCTACCTTGTGCCCATCCTCAGGAGCTGACGACTTAGTGGTATTTTTGCCGCGTGTGGTGTAGTGCCGTGGCTGTGTAGGCGGTCAGATCCGGTTGGCTGGTTGTGTGTCCCTTGGGGAGTACGTAGCACGTTGTGCTACGTACTCCCCAAGGTAGCCCGAAACATGTTGAGCAACTTATAAAGGAGAAATAAATATAATACTAAGTGACATCTAGTTGGTTTCTTATTCCACAATGATAGACTGGTTGTTCTTGTTCCAAAAGACAGACATCATATCAGAAGAGACCAAAACAAATGTACTCTCACATTAAGTTCTATATTTTTGTCTCATGCCACAATGATTTTTTACATTCTTTATGTCAGGTCACTGTGTGGAGACATAAACCCTCTCTACCCCACTCAGAAATGTCACAGTCACTGATAAGTGTTACGCGCTGTCATAGACAGGAGTATGAGTTTCAGTTTCCACAAGCCACAGCAGAAACACTCATTCCCTTAAAGTTGTATCCAGTCAGTGGAAACATCGACTGCTATGCTAGAAAATGAAACAAATATAAATCAAGTCTGTATACAGCTTTGTTCATAATTAATCAACAGCAACATGTTTCGGCTATAACACCCATCTTCAGGCTGAATACAAAATCTGATAGGAAATAAATAATACAATGCCATGAATGAGATCTCGACTTACATCAAATGGAGGTGATATAAGACATACAACACATTACGAGGTGTGATCAAAAAATACGGTGAATGTTTGAATAAAAAAAATTATTACAGTAAAAGACACATTGCCATTAATCCCCCTCAAAATACTCCCCATCACTTCGAACACACTTATCCCATTGTTCTTGCCACTTTCTGAAGCACTTCTGGAAGTCCTCTTTTGTGAGTGTCTTTAGTTGCGCTGTTGTGGCTGCCTCGATGTACTGAATCCATTCAATACATTTACCTTTCATGGTCATTTTGACTTCGGGGAAGCGCCAGAAGTCACACGGTGCCAGATCTGGTGAATAAGGTGGATGAGGACACACTGTAATATTTTTATTTGACAGAAATTGCCATACCAGAAGCAATGTGTGACACGGAGCATTGTCATGATGGAGGACTCATTCGCCTCATGTTCAAATCTGTTGTTAAAATGTTTTGAACAGAACCATAAGAGACGTTTACATCCTCAGAAATTTCCCTAATAGCCTGTTTGATCGAATCATTTCGCTTACTCTTTCAACATTCTCTTGGGATTTTGGTGTTGAAGGACGTCCCAATCTCTCCTCATCTTCAACCAATTCACACCCATTACGAAATCGTTCGAACCACTTGTAAACCGTCTTCGTGGTCACTGCAGCATAATGATAAACTAATTTTAACATTTCGTGTGTTTCTTTAGCACTTTTTTGCAGTTTGAAACAAAATTTCATGTCAATGCATTGTTTGTGATCCATGATTTTCGGCACACTTTAAAACACACCTTCTGTCAACCATAGCTCACAACCGGCTGACTGCAATGAACAAGTTGAAACTTGTCACACACCGTTACTAAGGTTCGACGTGTTGCTTCCCATATTGAAGATCCCTGCCTTTCCGTTGGATCACACTCGGCAGCAGCATTCACCGTACTTTTTGATCACAGTGGTAAAAATAGAGTTTGAGGATTTTGTAAAATCTTTAAATTAAAACTTTAAAAATTTTAAATAACATATACATTCACAATGGATACAGTAACAGGCCTCTTACATTAAAATAAATTTGACAAAAATAATACGTTGTTACAGATTACAATCATATCAATTCTGCAGAGAGAAATAAACTCATGCTGCCCACTAATTTCAAGTCTTCCACTAGCCTACACTTCAACATCCACCTCCACAAGACCACCATTTTTTTTTATAATACTATTTAAAATTTTTAAAGTTTTTCATTTATGGATTTTACAAAATCTTCAAACTCTGTTTTTAATGTGTAATACATCTTATAAGACTTTCATTTGATGTAAGAAGAAATCTCATTCATGGCACTGTAATATATACTTCCTACATGATTTTGTATTCAGCCTCAAGATGGCTTTTATAGCCATAACATGTCGCTAATGATTAATAACAAAGTTGTGTATAGACTTCATTTATATTTATTGAAACACAATGGCGATGCCTTGTCTAAAAAGAAATAGACTGTTATGTTGCAAGCTAACTTGTCCACACGCACTAATAACCACAATGGCAGACAGACATGTTCAGCAAAGACGACGGTACTGAAATGGCAGCTACAATTATGTTCTGCACAGACATTGGTAACTGCAGTGGCAGCAAGGTATGTTCTGCGCAGACACTTGTAAATGCCATGGCAGCAAGGCATACGCTCAGCACACACACACTGTTATCTCTGTGACATTCAACAACTTTGGCCAAATTTTGGTAAAGGCCAACCATGCCACTAACATTATGGCAGTCTAACTGGAACACTGATGAAGATTAGCTTCACTTAGCACAGCCAGCTGTATAGGCTTGTTCCTTCCTTCCTTTCATTAACTTAGAATGATGTAAGTAACGGATTCTGAAACATTTGTTCTTAGAAGGTGGTACTTTTATCACAAAACAGAGAAAACCCAGCTAAAACTATGTAGTAACAGTCACCAAGTCTATTTGCTGGTTGAAGAGATGTAACATGTAGAAAGAGAGACAAGATGCCCAAATTGTATGCACACTGTGAAAAAGAATGCATTCAACTTGAATCATGAAAAATTAATATGCCTTATGGTGATGCATTTTTCTTATATGTTTCTTCAATTCATCTGTTCGTTTGGTTCTGTAGGGGCAGTATGGGCAATGGATATTAGGCTCCTTTCCACACTCAAACTTCATGTGACGCTGTAAGGTAGATTTCCACATATACACTCTTCCACACTGATTACACACATGTGGGCGTATGGATGATAGTTGTTGAAATGATAATGAATTAGGGTTATTGCTCTCCTGCAATACGGACATACTAGGAACATCTAATTGTTCTTCAGCAACCGATAATACATTTCTCACGCTCACAGACTGTGTAAGATAAAATTCCGATTCCTCCTTCACGTCACTTGTCAGCACAAAGTCTGTAACAAATGGAAAACAAATTTGTTAGTTTGTAATATACATTAGTAGCAAGAACAAACAGGAAGGTTCCATTTGTTCCATTACAACATAATGACTAACATGCTTGAATATCCCCTTTTCATGTATTCCCAGATATTCCCAGATATGGACTGAACATTCAGCGAAGGTGGAAATTATGCTATGTAACATAACACCTAGCACTAAAAGTGTTGAACTAAATATTTTTTGACATTCCCAATTCTCACAGCAATGATATAGCCAAAGCAACTCATTCATCTTTGACTATCCTAAAGATGGAGGCAGCAAGCTCCTCCAAAATGACAGTAAAGTATTACCAATCAACATAGTGTCATATCCTAGGATATTGCAATATTCACCATCAACACTGTGAAAACCTCAAATAAAAAACTTATTTCTTTATTATTATTGTTGTTTTTATTGACACTGTCAGTACTCATGCTTTACAGCTGAATGATATATTTAATGAAAAAATAAGTTATAAACAGTGCAGAAGTGACCAGAGCCTAACATGAAATTCTATCACCATATCTGTGTGGAGGAACAGAGGGAAACAACAAAACCTTCAGTCACAGATAACTGGTCTTTTGTAGAAATTTAGGATGACGCACCAAGCACGAAACAGGAGTCCCAGCTACTCAACTACAATGGTCAGTATATTCAACAATTACTATCAGGCAGATGTAGGCAAACTACTATGTGTCTCCAAATTAAATACATAAAAAATCATCAAAATAATAACAGATTTCAATAAACTATGATTCTCAATGACTTCCAGATCCAAGATCATATACTTCTATATCACATTGGCCAATCAGAATTCTTACTTCACTTGTTCCACGAACTGAGAACCTGGTCCAGTAATAGCCTACACACAGAAAGACACACTCTGCTGACATCTTCATATTGTTCAGGGAATCTGTATGGTGAAATTCAATGCAAGGAACTTCTGGTAAAAGGCAAAAGTTAGTTTACCTCACTCAGTATTTTGTCTCCTGTTTGGGTCTAAACCAAGGATCCTCAAGTAACACGGCAGAGGGTAAGATTCATAGGAGGGAGTTATGAAATATCAACTGATGGTCTTCTTATAGGTCTCTGCACCATGTAGCAGTCACATGTTCCAATGTGCAAGGTGGAGAAACCCAAAAAGCCATCATCTGATCAACAACTGCGATGGAAACCTGAAAACTTATAACATTTATCAATACAAATAGCAAAAACAAAGTTAAAACTTTATCCATAAGTTTTTCAGGTTTTCACAGCAACTGGTGATCAGGCTGTGCTCTTCTCAGTTGTGACAATGTGTAGTCTTGCAGGAGAAAACCAACATTTCAGAGACAACATGTTTGTGTGTAAACCACAAGACCACATCGTGTCAAAAACAAAACTCTGATACCAGAAGGCGGCCAGCACTGCCATTTTTCCATGAAGTCTACTGTCAGAAACCTTCTAGCACCAAAGTTACAAGTTTACTGTCACTTAATAAGATCACATTGCTGACATTTCTTACAACAGAAGAACAGATAGCAGCAGCAATATTTTACTTGTTATCAGGGGGAAGAAAATAAATGCACACACAGTATTAGTGGGAAAGTCTGAAGGAAAGATAACACTTGGAAGGACTAGGCACAGATGAGAGAAGAGTATTAAAGTGGGTCTTAAAGAACTAGGATAACAAGGCATGGACTAGATTAATCTGGCTCAGAACAGGAGCCAGTAGCAAGCTCCCATGAACAAGGAAATGGACCTTCAGGCTCCAAAAAATGTGGGGAAATTCTTGACTAGCTGAGGGACTGACAATGTAAGAAGAACTCTACTCCAAGGAATTAGTCAGTCAGTCAGTTCAACAGTATGTGTGTTGTTTTGTGGTCTTTGCATGTAGCTGGCAAGAGTAACATTTGAAAGAAAAAGACTTCATATTATATTAAGGTTTCATGGCAACTTAATTCAATAACATATTCTCAGGCTAGCAGCCATGTCAGGTGGTTCAATGGTGCAAAACCAACATTTTGAGAACCATCTCTGTCCTCATCATCGAGGATATGACTACTCCGAAATCTGTACACAGATTTTTGAGGCAGTCAATTCCCTGACGACAAGGACAAAGGCGGTCCTTGAAGCATTGGTTTACTTGCCATTCAACCACCTGACACAACTGCTAGCCTGAGAATATGTTATTGAGAATTCATATTTTTGTTAAGAAATAACATGTCATTTGTCACAAATGTTAATAAATCGCATCACTTGGCACAATTTCTCAATCCACTGGATCTCAAGACAAGAACAATGAAACTAACAACCCTGTAATTTTAGGTAATAATTTACCTTATTTCACATTCTTACTACTAACAAGTTGAGAACAACATTACAATTGCACACCTGTAACACAACAAAACACACAACCTCCTTCTACAGTTCTGTTACCATATGTCAACACTGACTAACCCACACACGCCACAGACAGCTCATTCCTGTAATGGTTGTTAACAACATATCATATTCCTTTCTTAGGTGATGACACTGTGGCAGGACAGTTCGTTAGTGTGTTGAAACATCTGGCTGTCTCAACTTCCAAGCAGATGTCACCATCACTTCTTGGTGACAACACCCAAGAACAAACATACTACACTTCACAATTCTATGTATTATTTATAAAGGGATAGGTTAACGTGTGATAGCATAAGAGAGTTACACCACATGTAATTTTATTGAGTCTGTATCACTTTTTGAAGCGTATGATTTTCAGTATTGTGTGTCATATTATGTAGTCTGCATATTAATCAAATTGAATAAAAATAACTTTATTATGCTACCTAAGATAATCGCCAATTTATGTATATCACTCTTAACTACAAAGCCAGGTGTTTTATTTATCGGGCCTCTGGATGAGATCATAGCAGGACAAGCCACAAACTGAAAACGTAACCTAGAAGTTAATCCAGAGCTACATGCATTTCAAACACAGCATACATAATGTATAGATCATGGCATTCCTATCTGCACAGGCATCCTTGAAACTGTTACTGCATCAAATTTAAAGGTAATTTTTCCACATTCACAATATTTTCACTTATGTCAGCGATTATGTAGAACTTTTGGTTCAACCAGTGTGTGAAATGTATCACATGGCAGATTTCAGTACAAATAAAAACCAAAAAATGAATTTGCACTTACGTTAGACACAGACAGCCACACTATCAAAACATCCCTACCACATCCTAGTCACTCACGAGTTAGCATTTACACTGTTCTATTACTGCCACCTCATCAACTGATGGCAGCAGTATGCTCTTACGTGTATTAATCAAATTATGCATCTGATTTATCAACATACATCAAGGTTTTAAAAATAAGATAAAACTGCAAGAGAAGGGACTTACTGCCACATGAATTTAGCTACAAGAGCAGGCAGGGTGCCTTACAAAGAAGTCTTTTAAGGGTTACAGCTACAAAACAAAAAACCAATTCTGTCCCCAAGCAAATTCTTTAAGCTCAAGTTCTGATTTAAGAGGGAAAAATAATATTTTTAAATAAAATCTAGAGAGTATGGAAAGAAAAGAATGCCCACAAGCCCCAGGGATTTAACCCCAATTCTGCACTCATCCACCTTGTAACCTGGTAACCACAAAGACACATTAGCTATCCATATTATATGTTGCACATTTTATGTGAACAGATTTCCACACATACTACAAACTAACTATTCACATTATACGTTGTACATTTTATGTTACGTCTATCTTATTTTCTTCTAAAATGCAGTATTCTGGTTGTGAGATGGTAGGTAAAAATGTCATGCCAATACACTTTACAGTACTCCCTTAGTTAATAAACTTCATTTGTTCCTCAAAAACCAATCACAAGTTAGAAACTCATAAAATGATGAAAAGTTTCCCATTACTTCACACATCACAAATTTCAGTTGGTTTCAGATGTCAAAAAAAGTCTCCCCAAACAAATAACGTTTACATTAACACAACAAAGCATGATACCTAAGAATGAAAATATAATATCAGGGGTCAATAACTATATTTAAATTACAGTCTTAGTAACTAAACAATGCATTCACAAAGGTTACATCATTAGAGCTGTATGGAATATGCATAAAAATTAGGTACCATGCCCATTTATATAAACGCACATAAACAAAATTCCTTAAGATGCAATTGATGAAAAATGTTAACACTGTGAGAACAGTGTTAATCATGAAAAGAGATACGAGGACAATACAACACATTGTGATACAACTGCTTCTGCACAGGCTACTCACTGACACCACAACACTGCACATTCAAGAAGATCCAGGAAATGGTGACAACCAACAACAGGCACCAGAATGATGATTGGTTTGCCAAAGGAAGAAGCTCATATAAGCAAAAACCGGCTTGCAAGTTTAAAAAGTTATAAATTTTAGTATCTCATATGACCATAAACTCAAAAGCTGATTGCATATATGCCAAAGGATTACTGTGTATGGTTACTGAAGCATAACAGGAAAAAGTCATTCACTTACAGTCTTGGGTTCTGTCAATATGTTTCAAGACCACAAGTATTCTGCCATTAAAGAAGAAAGGTAAAAAACACTTAAGTAAGCCATATATTTAATGAAGTACATTTCTTTGAAAATAGTTAACATGCCCTAACATTCACAGCAAACCACTACTGAAGCAATGTATGCCGCTTTCTGATATGTTTAAGCAGATTTCCCTTTTGTTTCATCTTCATAGGGCAATATGGACAGTGAAACTGTGGTTCTTTCCCACATTCTAGTTTGACATGTTTCTGAAGGGAACGTTTGTGTCGGTAAGTGTTGCCACAACCATTACAGGGGAAACATGCTGGTGGCTGAACCCCGTAATACACTGAGTCTAAGTCGACAACTTCCTGCATGTTCCGACTTCTAGCACTAATCATTGTACTTCTCCAGATATCTGTAACAAAAACAACATTAGTACAATCACGTCTGTAATTATTCATCACAGTATTTCAATACTCACAAGCTAAAAGCTGTGTACAATATAACAATGTCCTCTATTGTCAATATGGAGGCAGACCCAATACACTGGAAGTAAAAACATGTAAGAGGGGGAAAAAAATAACTGTTTATGTAACAGAAAGAATCTGAGTCATAGCATTAACAATTTGAAGAAATCCATATTATACTTTTTCATGTGGTATAACACATTCATTGGCAGTCTTTTAGACTTTTTTAGACTTGGGTTTGGGTAAGGCAGTAAAATCAAGGAACTAGTGCCAGTAGATCCTGTTTCAAAGATCAAAATATTAAAGAATTACAGCTACTTAATTCCAACGTCCCAGGAAGTACACTTTCTTCTTCTCACTGCAATTACGATATATGTATCCCACTGCTCAAAAATGAGATGGCGAAAATATGCCAAGCTTTTCATCATAACAGAATTATGTGTTTACTATTTTGGAAATGGCTAACAAAATATGTATGGCCCTTATGACAAAGCAAATCTCAAACATGGAAGAAACTTGAACCCTGGTATACAAATGACATGAAGACTGTGGAGTGTGGGCCAAGAACCAAACTTGACTGTCCAAAATATGAGATTATGTTCATCTTTCTCACAGCAAAACTAATATTTCTTATGTTCAAAATGCTATCTAAAGAGTGTTTTTAAACTTTTCTTATCATGGACCAGTGAAATAGCAGTGAGTTTTATTAAGACTGAAACACATGTAACACTGTTACATTCTGCAGACTGGTGGTGGTGGTGGTGGTCAATGGATCACTGTTTTGGAAACACTGCTGTAAGGAATAAATGTGTAATTCAATTCAATTGCAGAAAAATGTACATCTTCAAAATCTGCCTTAATGAATCACAATTACCAAAGTTAATATATTTATTTGTACTAAACATTATTTACAGCCTGCTGCCAGCCCTCAAGATCAGTCACACTCAGTAACAATTCTCACTTCCTTGAAAGCAAGCCAGATGAACAAAAATTCTGGTAAAAGGTACACATGACTGTATTCTGCCCACCTATCTCTTTGTATACAGTTGAACAACTTTACTTTCTTTCATATGCCCAATCTGCAGCTGACAAAAGAGAAAAAGCTGGCAATATATTAACGTCAATTTTTAAAAATGCAAAAACCTGAACTGTGAGTAATACAAATGACTGCACTGAGTATCTGCCCATACACTTAAAAAATAAACTCACTTCATACGAGTAGACATCTGTATTTCTTGAGCCATGCTTGCATACATGTCATCTGTGATGTGACACTGCATCACTGGATGAGTGGTATCTGATATTTTGAAGGAAACTGTCACCTCCATCTTAAAGGGTTCAAGGTCATGTCAACACATTCCTGTAAAATATCACCAACCACTTACCCAGCAAAGCAATGTCACATTCCAGATGACCACAATTCTTGAAAACACCACTGTAAAAATTCCAAATCTTGCAGAAGCAAAACAGTTTGACAAAATTTAGAACAGCTATACCCAGACAATGGAGGTAGCATGTTCCTCCACAATGCTGGTATCCACCTCAAAGACTATATGTTGTCATGGCACAGAAGACCCAGAACATGATGTTATTCACAAACATAATTAACAAGAATAGTAACACTACACGAAGCTTAATGCAAGTAGAGTCCATAATGACCACCTTTAGTCTATCGCACATAAATTTCAAACATTTCAGGAAAGTGAAATTTCTTAGAATCATACAAGACTTGTCAAGTTATATTAAAAAAACCACATATAATGAACAAGTAACATCCTTCCACTCTAAGTAAACACATTCACGGTACCAGTGTATCTGAAAATGCCAACCAAACAAACTGTCCAAGTTTTATCTAAGGCCAAACTTATTCAATTAATCTTAATACATAAACAGATAGAAAGAAGAGAAAAAACTAGAGACTATTAAATTTTAAGAGATAACCTAACATGAGAATGACTGAAAAACAATGTACGACTCTGGGTGAAGGTAACATGGGATTAACATACAGGGAAAAGGGTAGGAGGAAGACAATGGAGACAGACGGAAGAGGCTTTTAGGGCTGGCATAAGCATCTGGTTGCCTAATTTGTCCAGACAAGAAAACACAAACACAATGTAGAGACTTCATAGCAAAATTATTACTCTCAAAGTCATGGGCAAAAAGTAAACTCAATGCATATACAATATAAAAAATCTTCACATTTAGTGTAACACAGCAGTGATATTTAGAGGATGTCGAGTGCGAATGTGATTCTTGAGACTAGTCTTTTGTGTTGTTCTCTGTGGACAGAACGGGCACTGAAACTGTGGCTCCTTTCCACACTCATGTCTAACATGACGAATTAACGTCTTCTTCCACTGGTATACCTTCCCACACGCTGTACATGGAAATACATCAGGTCTCTTAGAATAGGTAATCAGACTTCGCCTTGAAATCCTTCCGCCACTTCCTAGCAGGGATTCAAGTTTTGCACTGCTACACCAAGAGCCAACTAACCCTGGAAGCAAAGTAGAGAACCATGCCTATACTATCTGTCCTATTAATATAAATTACATTTTAGCAAACTTTAAACAAAAAATAATTTAAATTAGCAATATATTACAGAATGAAAAGGAAGACAACACATACGACGGTGATTCACGTCTTCTGGAATGTGACACTGTGCCATTAGGTGAGTGGTTTCCAATATTTTGAAGGCACTATGATCCTTCGGATGTGACGCTGTGTCACTAGGTGAGTGGTTCCTTAAGTATCAAAGTCTCATACCAACTTCATCTGCAAGGCCACGACCCACGAAGGCAATAACGTTCTTCAAAATGCTGCAACCCATTCACCTCAAAACACAGCACCACAGCCATGAAAATCTAATTCCTCAGCAACACTGCTGTCAGAATGTCAAATCTCATATATATGAGGAGCAGCAAAATATTAACTATGCATCTAATACTGCCAAGGTAATGAAGTCAATAGATGAAACAGTTGGAACACCTAACACCCATGAACACACAAGAATTTTGCAGATCATTTAGACTCTATTTGAAAGCAAAAATTCATGTTACCCAATGTGGGAAAATAAACACCATAAAAGTGGAGAAATCTTCAATGCCATGATTTTCAAATCAAGTTTCATAACATTCACAAATGTTTGGATATTGACCAACTAATTGCACTGTTATATGTTTTTAACATATTTATTTACAATTAACACTTTAAAACATATCACTCTGTTTAAAATTCGTCGTTACTCCTACATGTTTCGGTCCTTCTGGACCATCCTCTGGGAGTGTTATGTTCCTAGTATTCTATATTTGGTGTTGTGACGGCATGCGTTTGGGTGTTCAGGTTATGTCTGCGTGCCTTGTTGATGTGTCTGTTGCCGGTCATGTTGCTATAGCAACACGACAAGTGTTAATTGTAAATAAATATTTTAAAAACATATAACAGTGCAATTAGTTGGTCAATATCCAATCATTAGACTATTGCACGGAATAAAAATGAAAAAAATTCACAAACGTGTTTGTAGAGGGACAGAAATGACAATACAATAAGTTTTTACTTTCTTTTTAAACAAAGAATGCAAGCTACAAATTGAATCATTATTATAACAGACTATCCTGTAACACAAAATGTTAAAAATTATGTACCTTGGATGACTGTGCCATCTCATAACAGCTATGAATTACATCAACCAAGAATCCAGCCTCTATACATTGGCCAGAAAGGATCATGGTAAGCTTAGCAGTCTGCCACTCCAGTTCAGATATGGGACTAAAACTATATTATACAATATACTTTATGAAGCAATGTCCCTTACTATTGGTTCAAACTGCTGAATGATTGAGGATGACGACAATGAATGTGTTTCTTGAGGCTCACTTTTTGCTTTGACCTGTGTGGACAATATGGACATTGAAACTGTGGCACTTTGCCACATTCAAACTTAAAGTGACGCCACAACGATGGATACTGACGGTAACGTTTCCCACATTCTGTGCAAATGTAGTCCCCCAGTGGCTGTGATTGCAGCATGTGGGTATTAATATTTTGATCCAGAAGAAAATTTTCAGTTGATCCAATATCACCAAACGTGCAACCCATACTGCTGGCAATCTCTAAAACATACTCTTGGCCCATTGATGAACCTGTAACAAAAATACAAATATCTAATCAACAGGTTGGTATTAATCTGTAGTTTATTATTTAGAAACATGTATCACTGTTACCATACAATTAGATTTAGGTGCCATTGCCATTAAAACAAAATACCACCACTGTGTCTTACTCCAAACCAGTTCAGAACACTGTCTGAATTATGTGTTGCAAGTCACCCATTTAGACTATATTTGCTCTCCACTTGTGATCTGCATTTCTCTCTCTCTCTCTGCGAATGGCTGGATGATGAAAGCTAGCAGCAAAGTGCAACTGCTCACAAACAGCATTTTGAAGAAAAATGCATCTAACATCTTCTTAGTTCTGCTGGATTTAAAATACAGCTCCTATCCTGACACTCTCTGAAATCAGCATGTAGGAGTCTAAATACAATCAGTATACATAAGACAAGGTCCAATCATGTTTGTTTGACAGTTCAGCATCATGTTGCAAATATGCTAATAGTTCTGACGGACAGTAAGGCGGAAGCAGTAAGATGCAGTACAAGGCACCTATGCTCCACTTGCTGTTACAGTTACAAACCTTGCTGAAAGATTATCTCTAGCTATCAGTAACACTTATGCATGATGGTGTCTTTCCAGAGCTTATGAAGTTCACAGCACACATAACCATGGAAAACACTATTTCAGAGTATATTTCAAGGTCTATAACATAAGTGTTTGTCGCTGTATGGCTAACATGTGGAAATTGGAGCCACACATGAAAACATCAAATCAATCCACAATTTTTTCAACACGTATTTCACTAGCTTTAGTATAATCAATCGATCCAATTGTTAAAAACTGACATAAACCACCTTTACTGTCACCCAAGAAGTTGTTCATTATTCTTTTGGATATATACAACAGTACGGGCAATTATGTAGTTACATATGCCCTAGACAAAAGCAGCAAAAAAATAAAGATACAAGAGATTCAATTCTTCAGGGATGTTGCATTGTTCATCAGGAACTACATACCCAACAATACAGCATAACATCCTACAACACTAATCTTCAGTAACACCACTGTGACAACGTCCAATCTCAAAAATGCACAATGTCTCATATTTTTAGATGTATTGAAGTACCATAAAAAAGTACATGGCAAGTATGGACAGGAAGTGACATGGATGTACCATTCCATCTTAAAACATCTTTCTTACACACCGCATTACAATAAACAATTTATTTTACAGCACAATGTGTAAAACATTTATCTTGTACAATAAATCAAATTTCTCAACATGTATAAAATAGAGTACCATCACTCCCTGCAACAATTATACAGACAGTAACTGCTGTAGCACTGAAGCCTTGGAAGATATAAATACACAATAATCCGAATCCAGTATTATGTAATTCAACAGATTCTAATCATTTTCTTAAATTACATGCCACTATACCAATATATATTTTATGCAATTCAAAATGTCAGTAAAAATATTCTTAAGAGTAAAAACGATTCTGAAAAATAAACATCCCTGAAGTGATAGGCACTCCCAATGACATTAAACCACATGAAAATGATGGACATTTTGAAAACTTTTTCTCAGCACTAACTGCAATTCAGTAACTCTAAAACCTGAAAAATTACAACACAACACAATTTTAAAGTTGATCCTGTTTTCAGGTGCTGGCACCATGTTCAAGCAGGTTGTGTTGCCTAGATCTAGGGAGTAGGAAGTAAGGATGCTGTTGAATTCAGGAAGCAGCAGGTTTCTCAGCTATGGCCCAAATCCATTTGGTGCCCCTAAAACAACAGGTTCAACATGAACACAGGACCACTGTAAAACTGCAGCTGGCACAGCTTGGTCATAGAGAGACTTGGCCAAAACTTGACAACCCAGAAATTATTCAACTTCCAGTACAGGGAAGAAATTTTGCTCTTTTCTAAAGCAGCCAGACCAGCTCTGGGGCCCACACAGCCCTCTGTTCAATGTGTACCAGTTTCATTCCTCGGGGTAAAGCAACCGAGGTGTGACACTGACCACATACATCCATCTAGTGCCAAAGTTAAGAATGGGGGTAAGTATAATTCCACCCTCCCACATAAATTCATAACATACATAGGAACAGTTTTACCTTTACCACTGCAAAAGTTCAAAATCAGAAGTAATGCAGTCACAACATTAACCCTTTGACGCCTAACGACCACTATAGTGGTCGTACCGCACCGCTAACCTCTAAACATTGCATTTTATATATTTATTCAACAAATATAGGTACTGAATATTTTAAACATGGCATATACTCTCCGTTTTTTTCCTCTTCAAAATGCAGTTTGTTTCATAATTCTAACGTATTTGGTTCCTGTTTTATTCAAATTTTATATACAGGATGTGCTGAAATTTAAAAAAATAATTCCGGCACCAAAAGGTTAATAGTGACTAGCATCAACCTTTATCCTACTGGGGTGGGTAATTACATTTTTGGGCATGATTTATTAAAAAAACATGAGTATTATTTGAAAAGAGATAACATAGTGAACTAAACGGCATTTTGCAGAAATTAAAACAGAAATTATGCATCATGTCCTAAAAATTCAGCACATTTCTTTGTAGCCGAAATATATACAACAAATTTCTAGGGTTGTTTTCCTCTGTGTGTGCGCCCATGTATGTGTGTGTGCACATATGCAAATGGTCATCAAAAGGTTAAACCTGTCCACAAGACAGGGGCTGTTTCACCACCCATCACACAAACAAACGAAACTACAGGTACATATTACAATTGCATACGTCGTACAATGTCTGAGATGCAAGCATTCAACATGGCTGCAGAATGTTGCTTCTTAGATATAAATAACAAACCACTGGTGCAGTCTGATCTGCGTTAATGCAATATAAGCATGAACCACACCTGCCATTATCATCATCACCACTACCACCACCGTACCATAACAGGCAGTCAAATCTGCCACCCCCACATCGAAACCAGGCTCTGTCCCCATTCCTCAAGCACGCGAAGACTATGACAGTTAAAAAAGACAACAAAAAACAGGAGTCAGAGATAGCAACATCACCGTGGTTTAAAATTAATGTCAAAAGGGGCAGGATATCATATGGCAACACTTTTAATACTGAAGGAATGACTTTTTTGTCAAACCGTGAGTAACTACAATATCCTAAGACAGACATGCAGTAAGTACGGTTTTTTCAGCCTTAACATTTATGCTGTAATAATTACAGGAAATACAAGTGAATTTCAGCAGCTTAAGAATCAACACCATGCCTAGTTTTAATATGCTGCTGAAGATTTCCTTTTTGCTTTGATCTCTTCGGGCAGTAGGGACACTGGAACTGAGGCTCCTTGCCACACTCCAGTCTCTGATGTTTCAGCATGCTTGTTCGCCACTTGTATATCCTTCCACAGTAATGACAGAAGTATGCTCCAGGCATCTCTTTGGATTGCGACATAATTTGGGGTTTTAGTGGCTTCTTCAGAAAAGTTTGATCAAAATCAGCCATGCATCCACTCCACACACTACTAGTGTCTGAAAAAAACAAATGATATGTTCTTTAATAGTAATACCTATACAAACACCAGTCTTTCATTGCCAAGACTTTAAATCACAATTCTAAATTACACTTAGTCATTAAAGTGCCTTCAGAAAAAAAAAACAGCCAGTTCCACAAAGACCTTACTCTCTTTTCTTAACTCTTCAATGACACTGGGGTTTAATTTCCAACAGCTACCCAGGATGGAGTTTTAAAGTGCCCAAAAATCCACTCACTCAGTATGGTGCACAGATGTTGGTGAGATGTGATGAATTAAAGGTAAGTACGGAGCAATAGGGCTGGCACAGAAAGGTTAAATGCTTCAAAATGCATAATGAGACTGGCACAAATCATATGGCTAAGTACATAATTATGTGATTTATTCAAGAAATTTCCATTACCTTGAGCCCACAGAGGGAAGTTCCACAGCCCTACCCCTTCTACATCATCCATCAGCAGTTACACTTCCCTCTCCAGCATACTTCCCTATATTCCCCTCCAGTCATCTAGCTATTCTGTTTGTACACCATGTGGTAACTGTCCCCAATGACAAGTGCTTTCAGCTGGCTGATACAAGCCAGAAGAGGAAAATACAACAGTCAAAGGAATGCAAGAAGCCTTGAGCATCATCACCTCCATCACCCATGGGATTTTGTTGCTTGTGGTTATTTCCATTAACCTAAAACTTTAACATAACAACTTTTGTGATATTTAAACTACATAATAAGCTTTGTTAGAAACCTAAATGTAAATTCATTACCTACCTCCATACAAAATGTCACACATCTACTTCAGTAATAATTACTATCAAACAGAAAGTTAAACACATATTTCAACTGGTCACTTTTGTCTTATTGTACATTGTATAGGTAATGCAAAAATCACAAACTGTAAGAATAAATATAAAAATTTACAACTACATTGCATCCCAAGATTCCTAATGCACCAAAACAAACTTCCAGCACATGCAACCACCCAGAATTTTCTTATATTATGCATTACATTCACTTTTTTAACAATACAGAAAACATAAGATGAAGGTCTTCTGGGACTGACATTGTGCAGTTTGATAGACAGGCATCAACATTTCTGAAAAGCTACTACCTACCTCAGGATCACGGCCACGTCACACTCTACAAAAAACAATTCATCCTCACTGTAACAATTTGACATAACAACACGTCGACTGATCTGAAATAGCTGTGCTGGTATATTATGTAGCAACAGTTGCTGGTCAAATACAAAACTTTAGAGCTCAGTAGTTCTCTTCTTATTAATGAAGACATCATTGTTTACATTTATTTCTGGTGGAAATGGACTAAATGAGACTGACCACCACAACAAGGTGACATTTCATGAAATTATGGGATAATCCCATTTTGAAGAGTACAAGTAGGCCTGTTGCCTATACCACCAAACCTTCTGGAAGTGGGCTTTACTGTTCAAGTCAAAGATCATAAAATTAATTCCCAAAAACTAGCAGACAGCACATCAGTAACATGTTATGAATCCATCAAACCCGATGAAATGACTGCAGTAAATATGAGCCAAAATGCACTCCTTCTCATCAGAGACATTTCATGGTTATATTCAAATACTTATTACAAATCATAAAACACACAGAAGAATTTAATACAATCTGTCAACACCGAAGACAGTAGTTATAGTATTTAACCCACAAGAAGATCATGATTTGTTGTCCTCTACATAATAGGTCTGCAGAGCTACAATAGTCTAACATGAATTCTTGGAATTAAAGAAACACTGCTCAGCTAGTATGATAATCTCTTAATTTATTCAAAATTCACATGCAAATCCTTCACATTTCAAGAATCTGCATCAACAGTTGTCTGTTTAATCTGCAGAACACAAACATGTTCCTTTATCTGCAACAAAACAAAGACAGCTATTCAAAATTTAAAAGATGGACACACACAACTGATCACAAAAACAAATTAGATGGCAGACCAGGCAACCAAAGAAGCAAATAGCAGTCCAAATAATGGAGGAAATGGAATCATGGAACATGTGTTCTCTCTGCAAAAGTGCACAATATACACCATAATGTTTATCTATAGGCTTGTCTGAAGTAACCTCTCTAGTTTGTCAATCAAGTCACATTTAATGTTGGCTACCAACAATATAACAAACCACTCACACTTGGGTTACACAGCTGTTCACTGTAATCTAAAGATACACCATTCCTTTTCTTATAACCAAAGTTAAGCACAAATATAACCTTTAAGCAAACACTGCACTAGACAATTACATTGAGCTATCACTTAAAACAAAATGTCACTGAATGACATTTATAACACACTGTGAATGAACTTTGATATAAATGTAAGTAAAATTTCTTCACATCTTCACATACAGGGCATACCCACTACTCAATGAGCACCCATGCTCTGGTCATCTTGAACAATATGGCTGCTAATGACAGTTATTGCCAACTTTGTTTATACTCTGTGTCACCAATGTTACACATACAGGCAAAAAAGAAGATGTTTTATCCTGAATGAGTGATATGTAATTGAAAGTGTAAATTGGTGCCAACACAAGATTGAATGTACTGATTGCAACATGGAAATTAAACCTGCAACATTTATTAAAATTAAAAGGGCTGCAAAACGAGCATGTTTAACAAACACATGAGGAAATGTCATACTTCACAGCATACATTTCTGGGTTCATATCAACAAGACTGAACCTGACAATAGTTTTAATATATTACTATGGCAAAGATGCATCTGTATTCTGCAGTTAAAATGTAAACTGCCAGAAACAACTGTGAAACTGAATTAAATGGGCTATACTTTATACAGGTGTGTACCTTGATTATAATGTATTTCCTCTACATGACATGCATTATGGAGGTGCCATGCCTGTTGTTTCCCACATTTGTACTCTAAAAGACTCAAAGTATATTTAGTAAAATTGTATGGAGGGATTGCAGTAACACTTCTTAGGAGAATTCAATTTTGGTTCTTATCAATCCAACAAACCTATATTCATGAAGTTCAAAAGTAACTTTGTACAGTTTATTCAAAGGAAGTCATTATAAAAAACACTAGTACATAAGACAGGAATAGGTTGTATTTAAATCTAAAACCTTACACAAAATGCTTTTTTATATCAAAAAATACAAGGAAAAGTCATGTCTGTCCCTGTATAGTCATGGACCCATGCTAAATGTTAGTCTGAAACAGCAAATGAATTTGTAATTAATAAACATCAGGCCAACTGGTTAGCTACACAGAATCTAAAGGAATGCAAAAGGGATATGTGTGTACTTCTTACTTGCTCAGTACAAGTACCCTTATGCATGTGATTACTACATTGTTGTTTGTGGTAAATAATATAGAATTATATCATACTAGATCTCAGATTCATGATATTAACAAGAAACATAGTTCTGATCTTTATCAACTACATTAAAATTTGACATCTTATCAGAAGGGGGCCTATTATTTTGATATAAGGCTTATTAATGGCCTTCCTTTATACGGTAAAAAGTTAACTCCTAATACTAAACAATTTAGACTAGACTGGAGCATTTTTCTTCATTCTCAATCCTTCTACACTCTTGATGAACATTTTATTCAAAGAAATCTTTTAAGATAGTTGGTGCCTTGTAATAATTTATGTTACTGCCTATATAAGTTGTAACATATTATTAAATTTTATTTCATATGTGATAATCGAGAATAGGTAAATAATGCTGTAACAATGATTTGTCATATTGTTTTATTCCACACGTATATATCATACTTGTACACATTATTATGATGACATTGGTTTAATCACTGCATATTAATTTTATACAAATTCTTTACCCAAAAGGTTTCATTCACCTTGTATGGATGTATGAGAATGTGCAATAAATTGCATTGAAATGAACTGAATTCATCCACATGGGGCCCAGAACACACAACATATAAAGAATATGAAAATATTGTGAAATTTGTGGGAGTTCAGGTTCTTGTAGCAGTGAATATGAATTCTACCCTCTTCTGGGGTGCGACACCATGTAGTTAGTAAAAAGACGCTATGATCCAGAAGAATTTCTTGCCTGCATGTTCAAGCAAGAAGGTGGAGGCAGCAGATTCCTCTGAAACATATTATCTCTAAACTACCATATGTGTTGCCACACACATCCCAGAATAATGCAATCTTCATTATACACATTAATTTAAGAAAGTAAATGCCTTAAATACACATACATGAATAATCTGAAATTTAGAATTGTATCTGAGTAGCTGATGAATGCATTGATTTCATATGCACTAAAAGATTCCCCTTTTGTTTCGTCTTCTTTGGGCAGTATGGACACTGGAACTGGGGTTCCTTGCCACACTCCTGCCTCCTATGTCGCAGCATGTTTGACCTCCATCTATACAACTTTCCACATATAGGACAGGTATGAGTCTCCTGATTTGCATCAGATTGTGTTACCGTCTTAACTGACTGAACTTGAGGTGGATCATCCTTGAAGAAAGCTAGTTCATAGGTGGGGAATTGCAGAGAATCTGTATCACCAACCAGATCACCATATAATTCTGTATCTGAAAGAGTGAAGAGTCATGTGTAAATGACAGTTAATTTTGTTTGTGTTCCACCAAAGCAGTACCTTAACATCAAGACTGTTGTCTCCTGGGTTACAACACTGCAAGGCTTTGTAGATAGTTACCAACAAAAGCATTCTGCCTTCATCTTTTGGGGAAGAAGGTTAAAGAGGAGGAGGCTGCATGTTTCATATTCATTTATATCATTAAAAAAGTGAAGAAGATGGTTGCAGTATGTTCCTTGAAAATGGCTGTTACCCCTTGCATTACCTTAGACAAGCATGCTCTTGATTTTCAATTCTGTGCAAACTTAAAATATCCACTACATTTGAACAATTTAGGATGTGACATAAAAAAATAAGGGACTTTGTGATTCATACAGGTTACCTATTACTGTTCACATATTGAAACAGATGAGCTCACAATAGGCTGGACATAGGGCTAGGATGAGAAATACAGGGAATATATGCATACGTCTGGTGTGTAAACCCCCCAGGAAAATAGTCATTTGGAAGACCAGGTACCGATAGGAAGACAATATTAACCTGGATCCTAGAAAACCATGCTGTGAGTTCAGATGGTTAATGATGTATTCAGTCTTCATGCAGTGTCAAGAATCAGATGTACCTATATAGTATATACAGGTAGTTCCCAAGATACTTTGTTGTAACTTCCCCCATACTACAACTGAGATAACCAGTTACGAGAAGCTGTCTAATTATACTCTGAAAACTTCCTGAATCTGATGACAAAAGAGAAGACAACCTCTTGTGCCATCTCTTTAGAATTCACACCAAAAACATGTAGCTGTACAAGAACAGAAATACTAGTTGCAAAGATGGCATTTATTTCCCAAGCTCAACTCAGTATACAAAGGAGTAATTAACAAATCCAAATAAACTACACATAATAACAGCACACTACAGGAAAGATAATACCAGTCTGAGGGACCACACATTACAAATACAGCATAAATATGACTGAATGGTATGTCATTTAACTGAACGTCTGGTGAACCTACAAAAAAAAAAAAGAGAGAGAGAGAAACAACAATGCAGTATGGATTTAAAAATTATCACTTTAATTCACAAAGAGTAACAATGTGCCATGAATTATGGGTATACCGCGCAACAATAATCTTATTAAAATCATTCTCTTTCCCCTGCTGTTGTTTGTTTCATAGCCCCTCCTTCTATTCATGCATTTGTTCATAACCAAGGCAGTTCAGCCAGACAGCCCATTAAGAATAGAGGTCAGCGGAACGAATGCATCCTAAAAATGTGCTTTTTCAGATTTGCATTATGGATTGTGCGTTTTGGACAATAGGGACACTGCAGTTGTGGTTCTTTCCCACATTCTAATTTTAAATGCCTCTTCAGTGTTCGGAAATAACTGTAAGTTTTCGAGCACCTGGGACATTCAAACTGTCCAACATCTGTGTAACGTCGTTGCGGCAAATTGTGCATGTAATGGGCAGATGACTGATGAAATATTGCATTATGTTGGGTAGGTTGAAGATGAGAAGATGATACTGCTGGAATGAAAGAAACCACAATATCAGTGAAAATCTGTCATTTTAAAGCTCTATTCTAGCAAATCATCTAGAATGAGATGCCCATATCTGCTGCCACTCTCTTTAAAGCACGTTATATGCTTCAATCTTAAGACAAGACTATTAATTATCCAAATCACCATCATATACAGTTTATGTGTTTCTTCAGGTTTGTTTGCGAGATTATCATCAGTGCAGCATACTATTGCTACTCATAAAGAAGGTTACCTAAAAATTACAGCTGGAGTTAAAAATTAATAATAAGATATACAAACAAGAAGTGTGTGAATAAGCTTACTATGTTCAAATCTTCAGTTACATTGTAGCACTGCAGGATTTTGTGTTCAGCAGTTGATTAAGCTGTTATATAACCCAGCTAAAACAACTCCACATTGTACATGTATGTATACACTTACAAAATAAATGGTATTACAAGGTTGTACAAAAGTTCATCAACTGGCATACATAAACCCCTGGAGGGTGTTACAAGTTAATTTACGGTTTCAATGTACAAGGTGGTTCAAATATGACCGGGACTGATTTGTGTGTAAATCTGGCAAGATCCGTCCCGGTCATATTTGAACCACCCTGTATAATGATTCCTCACACACTTCTTTGATACAGGTTTTAGAGAGGTAGTCTCTTTATTTTAGATATGTAATCAAGTTGAGCTTTAATTTCTAAGTAGTCTACTTCATGAATAGTATCACTGCATAGTATTTACAACAATTTTGATTACATGCTTGAACCTGACCCTACTATGCTGAAATGAGTAATGTGTATGTGATGAAATGTGCTCATAATGCTTCATAAAGTTTTGTCTAAGGCTGAAGCATGTAGTATTAACTGAAAGTAGAACATAATGCAGAGACATGTAATGACACTTAAAAATCAAGCGTATGTAGAGAAACCATGAGCTCATAATAAAAGCAATTACAATCCCAGTAGAATAACATATACCTGAAATCACTGAGCAGCTTTCAACATTCACCATTATGTTATATTTTCATCAGACTAATAGAATGTCTCTTTCTTGTTTTACATACTTAAATATGGCCATATCAACTGCAAAGGTTACACTATAGTCATAATCTTCATGACATGTTGCTGAACATTGCAGCTGATTGGTCGACACTTTTGCTTTGTGATTAGAATGTCCCACTTTTAATGTCAGCTTCGAGCCGCCTGACCAAATTACCAAATTACAGAATGCTGTCCATTACTACTGTACACACTTCCTCTATCTGATGACTTAAGTGAATAAGGAAAACCTCCTAGCACCTCTTGAGAATACAGGCCAAAAACTGTAACTTAACAAGAACATAAATTCAAAATGACAAAATAGCATTTATTTTATGAATTAAACTAAGCACAAAAGGGATTAATTAACATAGCTAAACTTTTAACAATTCTTGCAATTCACACAAAAATAATACAATGAAACCCCCATGTAAGATTTCTTTGACAGCACTAGGTTTCTACAATAAAAGAAGGAAACTCTTCAATGGAGGAAATTTAACACTGACATTACTGAATTGGAATCAATGAAATTGAACAATAAATGGGAGAAATGTTACATCAAGACACATTAAACAGTGGTTTCAGTGTCTTAGGTTACAACATACAATGTTCATATTTTAAGTATCAAAATAATCACAAACACTCAAACAAACAAACAAACAAGCATACATGTGACAGTAATTAACGTAAAGAATGCATAATCATAATGTGTCTTTTCAGGTTTGCATTGTGGATTGTACGTTTTGGGCAGTGGGGACACTGCAACTGTGGTTCTTTGCCACATTCAAATTTTACATGCCTCCTCAATGTTCGGGAATAACTGTAAGTTTTCATGCACTTAGGACATTCAAAACGTCCGCTGTCTGTGTGACGCCGTCGGTTCAAAAACCTCGTGCAAATGACAGTTGGCTGAAGGGATGTTACATTTTGCTGAACAGGCTGAAACTCAGATGAAAACAATTCTGGAAAGAAACAAATCACAGCATCATTAGGATGACAGTAATCTAAAAAATACTTAAAATAATCATGGCATTGTTCCATTGTTATGTAGCACTCAGGAGTAGTTAGAAGTTATAACTTGGAAACCAAGGTGGCAGTAATAAAAATAAGGAGAGAGAGATGCTATGCTTCAGTCAGTATTGCAACCTATACCCTTAAATTAAAAACAAAAGTTGCGTAATATTCATGATTGGTCAAATTGTGGTTTCAAGTGTCCCCAAAAACTACAATGCACAACAGTAAATCAACAGAATTGAAATGAGTTATCTGTGGAAAGTGGAGATACAGAAGAAGGCTGTTGTGTTTTCCTTGGGAAATTTCTACAGGGTTTATAGCAGTCCAAATATAATATTTTTTGTTCTAAAGGATTTGCATGAAGAAACACAAAGTTTCAGAAACTGAGTCTGCTGTTTTCTTCAGAACAGTATACAGTTGCACAATTTGAACTTTACACTTTCTGATAGGAAACAGGAATACCAATGATTTGTCATAGTTAATCTGTTCTGCATATCTTCACTTATTTACTCTTGACTTGCTGCTTCTGTTACAACGTGCCTGAAATTCACAACTTGAATTTATTAGGCACCTTGACATTTCTCTTACATCTATTTACCTCATGAGTTAAGGACTGGTAATGACTAAGATATGGGCTCGGTGTGAGAGGAACCATATTCTGAATTTCAGAAGAAGAAAAAGAGATTTCTCTTCTTCAAAACATCCAGACCAGCCCTGGGGTCTAACCAGCCTCCTATTCAGGAAGTACCTTGCATTCTTCCCCTGAGTAAAAGCAGCCAGGGCATGAAGCTTACCACTCATCCACATGTAGTGCCAAAGTTAAGAATGAGTGGCATTAAACCTCCTCTCCCCTGTGTGCCTTCATGGAGTACCAAGGGACAACTTTACATGTCCATTACCTATGTTGGTTTAATTAAGTTATGATTTTGCTCTGTTGATGTAAAAATCCATAAGCTTTCCAGCGAGGAGGTGCATTTATTCTTGGCAAGGAATACTTTCTCAGAGAATGTATGGTTTTATTCTGTGAGGGTTAGGTTATTCATTTATTGCACAACATTGTGTCAAATTCTGAAGATACATAGCACCAAAACACAAATGGTATGGTGAGCATAAAGGTTGCCATGGTGAGATGTTATTCAAGCTCATGCCTGGAAAGACTATTGAAAAACATGAAATACCTGTCAGAATAACATCTAATTACTGACAAGTATTTAAACTTGGACATCACCAAATCCGACGCAAGGATGTGAAACCCCACCGATTCAAGCAGTTTGAGGTGTTATGCTGTGTCAGCTGGTAAAATGTTACCGACATTTTGAAGGATTGATTTCAAGAAGACTGCTTGAATATACAGGCACTACCTGCATTTGAAACATCAAAAAATATATACCAGGTGACACAGCATAATATGTCAGGAGACTTGAATACCCATAAACACATCAATTCCTGCAGCTGACAACTCAGTTGGTGTTAGTACATCAGTGTAAATATGATGCATACCATCCACCAGCTTGCTCAGTTATGAAAAAGGTGTCAGTGATGCAACACAGATTGACATTTGCGAGTCACAAGCAGAGTTGTCAGTCACACTACCTCAATGAATTAATACTTCTCTCACAAAAGCACAACTGAAGAAACAAAACAGTAGTCACTCGTTTGCCACTGTACATCAACTGAACTCCCTGCAGCCCAACAAAACACTGCAGCAAAGTACGAATACATTTACTATCACATATACATAAAAACATACAATACAACTTCTATACAAGTAATGTAATGTAATGAAATCAAATAAGTACTGTAAACTTCAGAAAACAGCCAAGAATTACACATGTTCTATTTAAAGAAAATTGTATACAGTAAGTACCAATGGACAATGCCCTGTAAGACACACTGATTTAAGGAATACAGAAGCAGGTAAGTTACCTCATTTTATTCTTCTGTAATTGTCCTCCAGTGGTATGATTTATACAGTGTCAGTAATTCTTAGTAAACTACTTCTAAACAAGTTTCATTTAACTTATCAACTGACTCTATGGTGCAGAATCTTTGAGATGCTGGTAGTCACTCTGCTACTCAAGCAATTTCCCCAAATTACAGAACTAAAAATTTCAGTACTGTATTTATAAGAGACAATCACTGACCCACTACTCTCATTTACAAAGGAAAAACCATGTTCTTCTGGATATTGACACCACATAGTGCTGTAAAGAACCAACATTTTAGAAACACATGTTGCCTCTTTCTCCAAAGGCCATGCCACAGCCAAGGTTGTTAGTTACCAGCCCCTCATTAAATAGGCTCAAGAGTGATCGCACTCAAGTCCATATAGAATTTTTGGTGGACAGAGGGGTATCAGGACTGGTTTTTCTCCAAGTACTTCAGTTTCCCTCTATCAGAATCTTTTCAACACCATTCCACACTGATTCATTCAGCTGTCACCAACTATATATAATGTCAGAGATATCAACAGTGTAATTACATAAAATATGTACATCTCCCAACTTTCAAAAGATGGGGGCAGCATGTGCCTCTAAAATGGTAGTTGCCAACTGTACTGTCATGTGGTATCACAACCTGAACACTCACAACCATGACAACCTTAAATCTTACCTCATGCCAAGTAATTTAAAGGATGCATTCTTTTAATATGTTTCTTTAAGTCAGCATTGTGGGTCACACGTCTTGGACAGAACGGACACTGAAACTGTGGTTCCTTCCCACATTCCAATTTTAAATGCCTTGTTAAAGTTCGGAAGTGCTGATATGATTTTAAGCATTTGGGACAAACAAACTGTTCCGTTTCCTTATAAAGTTGCTGTGTAGTATTAGTGTGAGATCTGGATGAGTTTTGAACTTGCCAGACACTTGAATTCCGTTGAAATGACCACAACCCTGAGGACTCGAAATCTGTAAAAAATACATGTATATATTAGTGTTATTTTTTTCAAAGTATGTACATGACATTACTTACATATCTTTCAAAACTGTACACAAAATTCAGTGTTAACATTTACTTACTTAAAATTTTTCTGCAGCAATTTAGACTCTTATTATGTTGCTGGTTATCAATAATTTGTGAAGTTGTGACAGTCTGTCTTGGAAAGCTTGTAAGTATACCAACCTGATAAAATTAAGCTGTATATTGCCCTCATAAACAGTGCACTATGTAAGAGTCAATTTCATTACGAACAAAGCCATACATTTAATCTTGTATAACTTCAACTGCTCAATGCAACATCAATGCTAGGCATACCACATAAGCAAAATTCTCTTCCATTTCAGTGACTCAACTCTTACCCCATAAATGTCTGTTTGGTCGCATAACTGTATTACATGTAACTCAGCCAGATATTTTGACTTGGAAACCACAAGCAAGTTTGCTCAACCCAAAAATTCTGACAGTCCCAGCCTACCAGACAATAATAACTATGTATACCAATCTGATTAGTACACCCTTGCATTCAGAAATGCTTCTATGAAGTTCCTAAAACCATACGTTAAATCCCATGTCCTATAATTACCCCACTCTGACAACAGTACATCTTTATTATTATTATTATTATTAAATCAGTGTATTTTAAAGAAGTAACTTAATTACCTCCATAGACCTGTTAAAAATTCTCATATCTACTCCTCCCACAACAGATACAGGCAGTCCTCATATTATGCCATGCCAAACAAAGTGTCTCGCTGTAGGGTTGACAGATTTCAGGGGGGATGGGGGAGGGGGGAAGAGGCTGAAAATATTGTCCATTTCACATTATTATTGTTTTCACCAGCAGCTGGCACATCTTAACCTTTTGGCGCCGGAATTATTTTTTTAAATTTTAGCACACTCTGTATATAAAATGTGCATAAAACAGGAACCAAATACGTTAGAATTATGAAACAAACTGCATTTTGAAGGGGGAAAAAAGGGCAGTATATACCATGTTTAAAATATTCAGTACCTGTATTTGTTGAATAAATATATAAAATGCAACGTTTAGAGGTTAGCAGTGCGGTACGACCACTATAGGGGTCTTTAGGCGTCAAAGGGTTAAACAACCAAAATCTCAAATCTTCTCATTAATACTCACTGGAGGGAAAAAAAGAAATGTTCCTTGCATGTTGCTTTGCTCTATTTTGCAATTTATAGGAACGTGACATCAACATTCAATGAGGACGTACTGTAAGACATTGTTCTAATATGTATTGATCAGGAAAAAAGAAAGTCCAGAAGGAAATGACTGTGCAGTCTGATGTCACAAAGACCAACTAACCTGCCTGATATTTCTCACAGTTTTACTCAGTCTGCAAGAAAATCGGAGAAGAGCAGCTACAGAAGGTATTAAAAGTGACATCAGAATGGCTGAACAAAATTATAGGTACAACTTGATGTTTTCTACTGAACATAACATCTTGTTAATAATAAACTACATTAACTGAACAGACTCAAGGTGGGTGTTACACAACACTTGCAGTAAAGCTATCTTAAATCTGCTGCAGGTGAACTACCCACTTAACTTTCTGATGATAAAACCAAATTGTAAACCAACATTGCTAATATCACATCCCATCCAAAAATAGTAGAATTCAGTTCTCACACAGAATTTTTAACTTCCTAATACACATTTTAACACAATTATCCCATTTTCTCAATTCTTTTACAAATAACAAATTTCTATGGGATTTACAAATCCAAATTCTGTAAACATGTGAAGTTTCAGGTTCTCATGACAGTAACCATGAAAACTTATATTTTCTATCATATGATGCCTTGTGGTCTGGTACAGAGGTACTGACATTTCAGGGGAACCTGCTGCCCCCATCTTATATGTAGAAAACAGCGGCAGATGGTCCCTCCAAAACCTCACTGTCTACCAGATACAGTGGTATCACATCCTGGAAGACAGCAATTCAATGCACAATTCCTGTGTCCTCCATTCTGAAGGGCCTTAAAAATATGAACAAAAGTAGGCTTTATTACAATCCATGAACTTTATTATTTAGCAAAAAAAATGCAGTCTTTCATATATCACAAATCATTCCTCATTTTACAACACAGAAATCAACTGAACATCCATGGTACTTGATAACACTATCTGCCTCACTTCAAGTACAATAATGATTTAGTAGCAGTTATACAAGTTGGAAAAGGTTACTAGGTTAGTCTCTTGGTACTGCAACTTATAACTGGCAAGTTTAAACTGAAGCACTCGGAGAAAAACGTGCCCCAGTGTCACTTTGTCCACCACAAATCCCGTATGGACCACCCTGGAATTGTACTTGAGACTACACAGCAGAAAATTGGCACTAACCACATGACATATGGCATGGCCACAATTCAGGTCTGGTATATTTCACATTAATAAGAGTTATGATAAATATTCGATTCCAACATAAAGTTATGATGCTTTCCTTTCATATGTCTACGTAAACTTGTTACACGAGTAAATCTGACACTGCAGAGTGAACAGGCAAATTGTGGTTCCTTGCCACATTCTAAGCGCATGTGAGTTGATAAATTGCCTTTCTGTCTATATCTTTTACCACACTGCACACAAGTAAAACCAGGATTACATTCATTTTCATAAGGAGTAGTAGCTACACTGGACACAAATACTGCACTATCATTAGAATTCAGTTTTCCCATCCTTGAAGAAAATAGGGTGTTGTCCTGTGCTGCCGACATATCAGGATGACATAGCATCAACTGCCCAATATCTTGCACAGATCCTGTAACAGGCATGCATTTGTCAATAAATACATTAATAACTCATTTTAAATTAACTCCAATGCAGTCAAACTTCTCATACATTTAGGATTGTTGTATGCTGTTCATGGCCCCCCCCCCCCCCCCCCACCACCACCACACCACCCCACACACCACCCTCCCCCTCCCCTAACATCCAAATATGAATCCCTCATCAAACAAAA
>Ga0123357_10000927_pt1 | contig 29832 bp, 28 predicted proteins | sample TergutEmb28metaG_FD_89873 | JGI IMG/M metagenome (GOLD analysis project Ga0123357, IMG submission 89873) | Embiratermes neotenicus P4 segment gut microbial communities from Petit-Saut dam, French Guiana - Emb289 P4 | ecosystem: Host-associated > Arthropoda: Insects > Digestive system > Gut ...
ATGGTCCCGAGGGACCCCGGCGGGAATCTTTATCTGAATGCCGACGGAACCATCGATTTCACTAAGGGTGAAGGTCTTGCTGCATATCAGGCAAAATGGGAGAATAAACTTTTTGCAACACCCGGCCCATCGTCAATACAGCATATGATGCTCATGGATTTTGTAAAAAACCAGTTAAAACTTAATTTCACATCAGAAAGGGGGGCCGGAGCAGTTGCTTGGACCCCAATCGGCGCGGCAAGTATGAAGGAGCAGTTCGAAGCAGGTAAGATAGATGGAGGGATAGTCTGGGAGCCGCATTATCAGAACATTATTGCAAACGGCGGCGGATATGAGGTACTTCTCACATCGGAGATAAAACCAGACCATGCCTGTTGCGTTGTTGCAGCCAACCGAGCATATCTTAATTCACATTCCGGGGATGTCATAAGATTTTTGGCAGGATATCTCGAGGCTGTGAACTGGATGAATGATGCAATCGAAGCAGGGATTGTTGATCCCGCTGATCCAGATTATATGAAGCTTGTCGACATAGCTGTAAACTTCACAGGTCAGAGTGTTCAGGTAATAAAGGACTCGTTTGAGACTGTAAAGTATACATACGAAATAGGTCACCTGATCGATGATCTCAGAGAATTAATAACAACATACAGTGGTCTCGACCTGCTATCAAATTCTCTGAAAGATATAGGGTTCAATAACGAGGGTGAGTTCGCAGAATGGTTGGTCAACGAAAACTATTTAGATTCTGCAAAAAAACTTGCCTTGGAAGAAGAAGTTCTGACGTATTCCCGAGTGGCCAATATACGAATTGCTATACTTGCCGCAGATATACATCAATTAGCTTTGCAAGTGGCTATGAACAATGATCTTGGTTTCTTAAGTAAATATAATGTCCGTGTGACCACAAATATATTTACGGTCGGAGGAGACGTTGCAATGATGGTCATGAGCGGAAATGCGGATCTTGGCTTTTTGGGAGCACCCCCGGTTGTACTGACATCCATCAATAACGCGTGGAGGTAATATGGACATCAATAGAATGAAAAACAGCCTAAAGTATGATAAGAACAATAAATATCACAGGCTGGCAAGGACAATCATAATAACTGCATCGTCTTTGTTCATTCTACTTTTGATATGGTGGAATCTGTCACTTTTGCTGAACATACCTTCAATACCAACACCTGCGCGAGTATGGACTGCATTCAACAGTCTCTTCACGAACGGAGACCCAGTTACAGGCTTGTCAATGTGGAAACATATAAGCTCAAGCCTCATAAGATTCGGATGGGGTTTCATTATAGCTTTTGCAATCGCCGTCCCTTTTGGATTGTTATTAGGGTACTCAGAGACTCTCAGAAGCTTCTCTAACCCATCGTTGGAGATACTGAGACCGATCGCACCGATCGCATGGGCACCGGTTCTTGTACTCTCGATAGGATTGCAATGGGGTGCGATAATGGTCGTCGTCATAGGCATATTCTTCCCGCTGCTTACAAACACATCCTTCGGCGTCAAGAAAATAGATCAAAGTATGTTGGATGCCTCCAGGACATTGGGTGCGAACCGATTGCAACAGTTCTACAAAGTGATATTTCCGTGTTCTGTCCCGTATATAATGAACGGCATAAGGATAGGTCTCGGAATAGGGTGGATGTGCATCGTAGCGTCTGAGATGTATGTAGGCGGATTTGGCGGAGGAATAGGGTTCTTTGTATCCATGCAGGCGAGCCTTGCATTCTGGCCTAATGTGTTCGTTGGTATCGGAATAATCGCAATGTTAGGCATACTGACAACCGGAGTGGCCGATTATGCATACAGGAAAATAACCAGAAGGATGGGGATGGAATGAATCGGGATATTCAACTTAAAAATCTGAAGATGGTCTTCAGGACCGACGACCGTGAAATCGTTGCGGTTGATGATTTCTCCTTGGATATCAAAAGGGGAGAACTCGTATCGATACTCGGACCTTCAGGTTCTGGTAAGACCACGATATTAAGGATGATCGCCGGACTTCTGGAACCTACCTCCGGAACTGTCATGATCGGAGACAAGAAGGTCACAGAACCCGGGCCCGACAGAGGAATGGTCTTCCAGGATTTCGCATTGTTCCCATGGAGGTCTGTACGCAGAAATGTTGAATTCGGACTGGAAATCGCCAAAGTGCCTAAGGGAGAGAGGATCAAAATAGCGGATGCCGCTCTCGAACTTGTAGGTCTGACAAAGTTTGCAGATGCCCGCATACACGAACTTTCCGGCGGAATGAAACAGCGCGTAGGCATTGCGAGAGCGATCATAACCAATCCTGATGTTCTGTTGATGGACGAACCGTTCGGTGCGTTGGACGCGCAGACCCGGAACATAATGCAGGGAGCATTCCTGAATATTCTGGACAAGACCGATCAGACCGTGGTCTTCGTAACTCATTCCGTCGACGAGGCCGTGTTCATATCTGACCGCATAATCATTCTGACGAAACGTCCCGCGACGATAAAGGAAATAATCGATATACCTTGGCCTCATCCGAGAGATCGGGCATCGCCGGAGTTCACGGCATTGAGGAAACGCATACTTTCAGAACTTGAGAAAGAGAATGTTATGAATTAAACCTGAGTTCTACAGGTAATGTTTTTGATATAGTGCAATGGATAATCTGACCATAATGTAGAAGTATCCTGAACAAATAGATTTATATTCATTCAATCAAATAGGGGGTTTGTGATGGCTCACTCTATTCGGATAGAATCTTATCTCGACTAAAATTATAATTATTTTTTACAAAGTTGAAGAGCTGTTCTTTGGTCAAAGTTCTTTCATCACCTTTGTAAAACTGTGTGATGTGCCAGATGTCATCTTTCACAATAGGTAGATAGAATATCTGATCTGTTATTAAGGAGGCTTGTTTGTAGCATCTTTTCAGTTCTTCAATCTTCGCCTTATAATCTTCACTATCGAACAAAAAACCACTGGAAACATTTATGCTCTTAACCTCAAAAATATGAATTCTACCGAAACAATCCTTCATAATAAAGTCTGGGAAAGATGAGTGTATCCCATTCAGATAGTATTCGAATTTGATTGTAGAGTTGCAAAGGTAATTTTTCCCCCATAAATAAATCTCCTTCTCTTCAATCTTCGATTCAGTCATCTCTCCCTTAATCAAAGTTGTTTGTACCACCCCCTTGTCACCTTTAACCTTGCCCACAATCAAAGGCATAAATGATTTTTGTGAAAGGTCTTTGAGTATATCTGCCCAATCTCTTTCTGCTTCACTATCAAAAGAAAATTTCTCCGCACCGTCAAAACGTTTCCATATCCAATCGGTAATATTCACATAATGGCCATTGTCTGTATAGTGAGTTGACATCGGGAAAGAGACTTCAGAGTCACATATCTCCATACTTTTTTCATAATCACAACGGTATTTGTCATTCTCTTTCGAAATCTCAGTGACAAATTCTGCAACTTCCCACCATCTTAAAAAATCAGTTGCATATTCGTAAACAAGATCTCTTACCTGATTATTAGTCCGTTTTAATTGCCTTGATATCTCAAAGATGCTTTTATGCACAGGAGGTATTTCTTGTCCGGCTAAAAATTCAACCAAATTGAAATCCTCTTTATCCGTCAACTCTTTGAGTCTGGTTGTTTTAACTTTCATATTATCAGTAATCTCTGTCGAATTCCCGCATAATTTAACACGGTGCACCTTTTTTTGTTCCTCGGGAGCGATCCCCCAGACCCATGCAGTCATCGCGAGCTCCTGCGCCCTTTCATCAAGAGTTTCAAAATCTAAAAGTCTGGGATTTCGTCGAACCCTCCCCGACACCTGTTCATCAAGTTGTTTGCTCTGCGAATCTCTTATCTGAAAAAGCATACAGGCACGAGGAATGTCCCAGCCTTCTGATATGACCATTTTGAAAATGATAACATCAATTGCAGATGTGTTATTTTTTGCATAGTCTTTCCATTTTGAAACAGGTAATTTCTTTGCCTTGAAACTGTCATTGGTCTCACACAATTTATCCTCATCAACGATGAGCATCCATTTCAGATCGGTTTCGTTGAGGACGGGAAGAATTGTATTTTTTACTTCTTCATCTGCTTTATCCTTATTGGAGATTTGAATGATCAAACAAGGATTAACACCAAGGAGATTTCGATAGTCTTCCTTTATGCTTTCAAATTTTCCTATAGCGTCTTTCAAATTTTCGGTTTTAGGTCCCCATTCGATTGTCTTTATGAGCTTTACATTTTCAGCATCTTCTTTCTTGATCTCGACATCGGGATGCTGTCCTCGGTCCAATACGGGCGTTGCGGAGAAATTGATGATTTTGCTGAAATATTGATTGGAAAGATTATCTAGATTTTTCGTTGCGATGTGACATTCGTCTTTAATCAGAAAAATAATTTTGTTCTCCTCCCAACGCAAATGGTCCAAAAATGCGACCATGGCACCCTGCATAAGCCGTCCACCTTTTTTATAAAGGTCACGGGGGAGCACATAGACGTTGTGGTCTGTCGGAACATATAGCCTTTCCTCACCGGCAATCTGAGTGTTTATCAAATAAGGATCGAGTATTGAGAAATTACCCTTTTCCTTGTATTCTTCAAACTTATCATAGTTCTGTTGCGCGAGATCGCCCTTCGAAAGAGAAGAGACAAGAAAGATAACGTTCTGGTTCTTCGCAAGCACCCGGTTCATGAGGTCTGCCATCATATACGTTTTTCCGCTACCAGTCGGAGCCTTAAAAGTAACCTCTTTCTTTTTTGTTCCGAGTTCCGCAACGAGACCGGAGACAGCCGACTGTTGAAGATCGATGGCTTCCTGCAACATTGATCTATATCTCCTCTATGCGTTTCTGTGTTGCTTCAAAATTGTCGCATACCCATTCAATCTTTTCTTTTACCGTATCGAATTTATAAACACCATAAAGTGTTTCATCAATAACATCAAACGGTGTCGCCCCTTCAACAGCCTGAAAATTAGAAATTTCCTCAATATTTAATACGTCTAGATTGTCGCCATACGGTTTGTTCTTCTTCACCCACTCGAAGTCACTCGTTCCGTCATAGCATTTTCCGGTCATGACTCGTTTCAGACGTTTGGTTGTAACATCTACCGCTATACCAGCAGGATTCATTGGAGTGATCTCGTTTGAAGTTACACCTATAAACTCTCTTGTGCCGCCGTCTTCTCTGTTCAATTGCAAAACTGCTTGCCCCGTTGTACCTGTCCCAACAAAAAAATCCAAAACAATACTGTCTTCACCTGTAGCAACTTTAAGCAGGTATTTAATCAAAGCAACGGGCTTTGGGTGCAAGAAAGGTATCTCTGCAAACAGCTCCTTTATGTCTTTCGTCCCGTCTTGCGACATTCCAACCTCAATAGGTAAATTTGTACTTACTGCTTTATATCCAAAATTTTTGCCAGCTTTTTTCATATCCTCATCTTTAAAATATCTAAAAGCGGGCTGTGACATTTTCAGAAAATCATATTGCCCTGGGAAAATAATTTTTCCATCTGAATAGTATTTATCAAATGTATCAGAAGTAATCGCCCATGTACGATTAGGATTAGCAGGATATTTTTTCCCTGTTTTCGGGTCAATCATATCAAAAAAACTATTTGGCCTTTCTATCGCACTTGTTTGTTTTGTCAAATCGTGTTTCCGCCACGGCCTATCAGGAAAATCAGGAGTTTCATAATAATTTCTAGGCTCCCCGTTAGTTTTCGCTATGAATTTATCAGACTTTGCATAGCATAAAATCCATTCGTAATCCTGAGACACCCAAAATGGAACGTCTGATTTTGCAGTTCTTTTTCTCCAAGGAAAGAGTGCTACAAAATTCTTTTCTTCGAAAACATCGTCAAAAAGACACTTCACATACGCCTGATTTTTATCATCAATACTACAGAAAATCACTCCATTTTCACTTAAAAGTTTCTTCGCCAACCACAGACGCGGATAAAGCATTGATAATAGATTATCTCTAGTTATGGCATTTTCATAATTTGTTTCTGCGAACTTTCCTAGATTGTCTTTGCTATAAGGCGGATCAATATATATGGCATCAATCTTACTTTTATACTCAACCAGCAAATTGAGCAGTGCTGGATAATTATCGCCAATTATGAGTTTATGAGTAATGGTATTTTTATCAGTAACGAAAGAAAGAGACGCGTTTTTCTTGAAATATGAAATAACATTACTTTCTTTCTCTAATCTTTTATCAAAATGAAACCCTGTACGTTTATACGTTGTACCAAGTTCAGCAATCTTTATCGCTTCATCAAGCGTTTTAGCATTTTCTACCAATTTTTTAAGCAAATCGAAGTTGCTCGGTTCGAGTATCTTATCATTAAGCCTTCTTTGAAGATCATCTATGATTTCCTGTTTATTATTACATCTTCTCTCAGCGGCAGTTAAAACCTCTGTCATATTTGCGCCCTACACTGTATTCGTGTACACGTATGTATTATTAATGGACAAAAGACAAATGGAAAAGTCTCCATCGCGGTTGCATGGAATTTCACTTTCGAGCTATCTGCGGCATACGACAAAATGGTATGTAAGCATCCCGATGACAACACATCATGCCGCCGGAACGGCAGTTGATGTGCTTTTCTGTTCAAAACGATGAGGAACAAAAAACAATAGACTGCGATGCATTTTTTAGAAATCCATATAAACTGCGAAAGAACCATGAGAATCACACAAACATATCTTAGATTCTAATCACTGTTCCGGAAAATATATTTGGCGCATTCGAACATCATCATCTAATTCTGATGGGTCGCTGATGATACATATCTGAAATCACTTCTTCAGACGCACATCCATTATTGATATCAGGTCGCTTAGTATCGCCGATGCCGTCTCCTTACGTCCTGCGCCGCGTCCAGTTATCGCCACCGGACCCGCAAGGTCCGAGACGATCAATGCTTTGTTCAGCGTCCCGGATATCCCGAGAGCGTGACCCCTGGGAACGAGCCTCGGCGAGACCTCGAGCTTGTCCTTGGAGACTTCGCCTATCAGCCTTATCAGCATTCCGGAGTCTGCCGCAAGTGCGACCGCCTCCTCGTTCACTTCGGTTATACCGGTGATCGATACGTCCGACAGCGTAACGTTCCGTCCGAACACGGAGTTCGCAAGAATCACGACCTTGCAGGCCGTGTCTATCCCTTCTATATCATACGACGGGTCGGTCTCCGCGTAGCCGAGCTGCTGCGCTTCCTTGAGTGCCTGTTCGAACGGCATACCCTCGTCCATCCGGCTGAGTATGAAGTTGCAGGTTCCGTTGAATATCCCCATTATCGACCTTATCTTCTCGCCGACGAGGTTCTCCCTGCACAGGTTGATCACTGGCATAGCACCACCCACAGAACCTTCGAATCTCAGGTACGCATGGTTCTTCTCCGCGGTGTCCATAAGCTTTCTGAACTCAAGTGCCAGAGGCCCTTTGTTCACGGTTATGACGTCCTTGCCTTTGCTGAGGGCGCGCCTTATGTTCTTCAGTCCCTCTCCGCCGGTCTTTATGTCCGTCGGGCTCACTTCCACGAGTATATCATAGTCTATGGAATCAAGGACGGACACACCGTTCTTCAGAGGATTCTTTCCGACCTTGCCCGTCTCATTCTTCGTCTTGACGAGACCGAGGGGGTCTAGGCCTTTCTCATCCATGGCGTAACTTCTGGAGTCGAACGCCGCCACTATATTAACGTCTTCATTGAACCGTTCCCTGAAGAGGTCCTTCCGAAGGGCCAGGACCTCTGCGAAGCCCTGACCGACTGTACCGAATCCTGAGATGATCAGTCTCATTGGTCAACACCCCTTACGTAGGTGATGTTCGTCTTCCTGCATTCGGAGGCGATGAACTTATCCATCTTTTCAATATCCTTCTCGTCCCTGAGCCTCGCGGATATCATGACGGTGCGTTTCTTCGATCCTGCCCTTGATGAGTACCGTATATCCATCGAGTCCAGCGAGATCGTCTTCTTCGCCGAATCAAGAAGACCTTCGACATAACTGGCACTCAGGTCGCCTATGAGCATATACTCCATCGGTAACGTCTCTACAACGGAACCTATCTGCGAAATGAGGACGTCCTTGGACCTCCATATCGTCTTAAGTCTCTCAAGCTGTTCCGATGATCCTATTTCGAAAGTGATGTTGACCCCGATCCTGCCTTCCATCATCTTCTCCCTGTTGTGCACCACACCTACGATGTTGCCTTCCACCAGCGATATCGGGTCCAGCGTACTGACGAGCTGTCCGGGTACATCCTTGACATAAAGATCGGCATTCACCTTCAATTGTCCACTCTCTTCTCGTCTATGTCGTTCTGGATATTTATCTTATGGTCATAAAATGGCGCCGAGAGGGAGATTCGAACTCCCGAGGCGGAGACCGCCACGAGCTTTCCAGGCTCGCGCCTTACCGGGCTGGGCCATCTCGGCTCAATGCCCTGAGAAATGCTACTTGCATTAATATCTTTCTGATTCGTTCAGATTATGTTGCTATTTACAAGGAACCGTCTTTTCTTTTTCCGCAATGCACCCGCCGCATATGCAAATGCCCGTTTATCTAAAGGCATGGAGATGATTATTTACATCATATGAGGATACGCATCCATGGCAGAGAACAGACTCCCGCACATATCTTCGGCCGATGTGGATCATATAGTGAATTTCATACGTTCGTCGATCGAGAGGGCCGGCGCGGAAGGGGCGGTCATAGGTCTGTCGGGAGGATTGGATTCCGCTGTGGTAACAAAACTCGCGGCGGATGCACTGGACCCTGAGAACGTCCTTAATGTTTTCATGCCGTCCAGGGTCACGCCGCACGACGATTACAGGATAACGTCGGAACTGTGCGATCTCTGGGGCACGGAATACAAGATCGTGGACATACAGCCGGCCGTTGACTCTCTGACCGCGGTACTGCAGTCCGGAGATCAGTCGCCCATGGAAAGAGGCAACATATCCGCGCGGTGCAGGATGATCGTCCTATACAATCTTGCCAAGAAAAGGGATTTCCTGGTCCTCGGAACGTCTAATCAAAGCGAACTGATGACAGGATACTTCACAAAATTCGGAGACGGTGCGTGCGACCTTACCCCGCTTGCCAACGTTTACAAGACGCAGGTCAAGGAGATCGGCAGGATGATAGGAGTGCCGGGAGAGGTACTCTCCCGCCCGCCGACGGCAGGATTCTGGGAGACGCAGACCGACGAAGGTGAGATGGGGATAACCTACGACAAACTGGACCTGATCCTTCACGGTTTCGAACAGGAGATCCCCGACAAGGACATAGCACAGTCGGCCGATGTGTCCCCGGAGATGATAGCGTCGATACGCGAGAGGATCAGGAGTACGGAGCATAAACGTCTGTTGCCGATGCGTCCTGAGGAGATGTACGAGTGAGCATCACAGATAGATCAGTATCCCGCCGTGACTGTGATTGTACTCGGACACCATCTCGTACGGTCCGTTGAATGTCGATACCAAGGACAGACCTGCAAGCACAATGGTATTGTCCATGCATACGACGTCACCTTCGTTGTGAGGTCTGACGATTATGACACGATGATCGGCGCTCAGATGGACGAAGTACCTTGATTTGTCGAAAGAGTCGCTGGATATCGAGTCGGGACCGTCGCGTCTTACAGAGACTGCGGTAACAGGCAGTCTGGTCTCAATAGCCAGATCGGGCGTTTTGACCTTGCCGGCCTTCACTGTCCGCTCCTTCTTTGCGGCATCCAGTTTCTCGTGCAGTGAAGATATTATGTTCTTGTTCTCTGCCTCCTTCTGTTCAAGACCGTGTATGTTCTCTTTCAGCGCCATTATCTCGGCCTCGTATCTCTGTCCGGTCTCTTCGGCGACCTGTGCGATCTTTTTGGCCGTCATATCTTTATATTTCTCGTCAAGGAGCGGTTCTATGATATGCCTCTGCTGTACCCATATGTACGATGCTATCTCCTCTATCTGGTCCTTATTGAGCTCGAAAAGGAATGCCGAGTCCGCTCTCTTCAGGCCTTTGGCGAAATAATACGTGGATTTCTTTTCCAGCGAACATACCCATGTCTCGCCCGGCATGATGATGTTCTCGAAATCACGGTGCCTGAATACCGTCATCCCTCTGTGCGATGACCTGACCCTTCCGCTGTCCTCGCGTATGAACGTCAGCACTGCGGTCTCCGTTCTCCTTATCTCATCCAATTCCTCGTCCGTCAGGTCATGCTTCTCGTTCTCTCCGGCAACCCATTTGTTGAATTCCACCATTATGCCGCCTCCTCTTCCTCGCCAACTATATTCTCGGGCTCGGGATCATCCGGAGGATTGTGCATGAAAAGCAGAGGTATCTTCTCCAATTCGTAGAATTTATCGGCCGCCTGCCTGACCGCAGATCCGACCGAATTGGCGAACGCCGCCACTTCGACCCTCTTGCCCGCTGCCTGCACCTGCTGTATCGCCGGTATGAAGTCCCGGTCACCGCTCACCACTATCGCAACATCGTAGTGACCTCTCAGTGCATGGACCACCATCTCGCACGCCATGGCAACGTCAACTTCCTTCTGCTCCCCTTTAACTGAATCGTATGCTTCCCTTACCATGACCCTGAAACCGAGATACTTAAGTTTATCGTGCAGCCTTTTAGACGTATCGTCCGACCCCATTGACATCTTGGAATCGAAAACATATGCGGCGACCAGTTCCCTGGGCCCTATCAGATTCCGCGCAAGGGTCTCCAGGTCTAATCTAAACGGTAATGTTTCCACACTTCGTAACATATTCCTAAGATCTATGAACATCATCACTTTGTTGTCTTTATTATCTGATACCAATGCCAACTTATCACCTGCTGTATGATAGTGAAAAGGTTTATTAAGAATATATCATTCTTGGCGCTAAGCTCCTGTAGTGTAGCGGCCAATCATGAAGCCCTCTCGAGGCTTCGACTCGGGTTCAAATCCCGGCGGGAGCACCAATACACTCAACCCAGACAGTCAAAATCGAAAAATCGTTCAATTTGGTCTCGGCGGACGTTCTTATTCTGCATCCTTTCCTGAATTCAACACATAGATAAGTTATTAATGTGCGGGGCTAATTACTATTGAGCAGATAAAATACGCAGGTATCTCATGGAATTAGAGGTTTTGAGTTTCATCTGTGCATTTACAGCACTGATTCTGTCTGGTTATTTCTACTATAAGTCCAGCAAACAGCTGAAGATCGCAACTTTTAACATAAACGAACATGTGACTGAGAAAATTGAAGAAATCCAAGGTAGCCCACAAGCAGAGTTGAAGGAGGTTCTTTCGAGAAAACTCAGGTCTTCAACGAAGATCGGACCGAATGTTAACTTCGAGACCCTTCTGAGAAAAGCAAACAACGGAGATCCATACGCTCAATATAAGGTCGGTTTGATCTTCGATGATGGACGTGCTGAAAACCCCCATTTGGAGAAAAATCCAAAGAAAGCAAAGGAATGGTATGAAAAGGCTGCAAGATCAGGTCATTCCGGAGCGATGGTGAATATGGCGTCCCTGTTGTACTTCAGATACGGGACAAAACCAGACTATGATGGAGCTATGTCCTGGTACAAGAAGGGCGCAGAACTCTACAATGCCACAAGTATGAGGAACATCGGCAACCTTTATAGTATGGGGCATCAGGGGAGCGGGGCAAAACCAGACTACGCTATGGCCATGTCCTGGTACAAGAGAGCATTGGATATTGACCCGGTCAACGCTGGTGCGATGAATGGAATAGGTGTCCATTACCATAAGGGGTTTGATATAGAACAGGATTATAATGAGGCCATGTCCTGGTACAGGAGGGCTCTAGAGGCAGATCCCAAATTTTCTACTGTAATGGTAAACATAGGAAATCTGTATCATTGTGGGGGAGGCGTGGAGCAGGACTACGGTGAGGCCATGTCTTGGTCTAAGAAGGCCGCAGACCTGGGAAACACTGGTGCAATGGCGAATATAGGCCATCTTTATCATTATGGAGAGGGTGTAGAACAGAACTACAGTGAGGCCATGCGATGGTACAAAAAAGCCCTAGATGTAGATCCAATCAACGCTAGTGCAATGGTAGGCATGGGTCTCCTATATGACAAAGGGCATGGCGTAAAACAGGACTACCACGAGGCCATGTCCTGGTACAAGAAGGCCTTGGCCGCAGATCACAACTGTACTGACGCAATGTTAAACTTGGGCCTCCTATATGACCTAGGGTATGGCGTAAAACAGGACTACCACGAGGCCATGTCCTGGTACAAGAAGGCTCTGGATGTTGACCCGGTCAACGCTGGTGCAATGGTGAATATCGGCATTCTTTATGACTTAGGATATGGCGTAAAACAAGACTACAGTGAGGCCATGCGATGGTACAAGAAGGCTCTGGATGTTGACCCGGTCAACGCTGGTGCAATGGTGAATATCGGTCAGTTATATCATCACGGAGATGGAATAGAACAAGATTATGGTGAGGCCATGTCCTGGTATAAAAAAGCTGCCGAATTGAATAACGGTCGGGCTCAATTCCATATTGGCGAGATATACAGATTGGGTCAGGGCGTAGAAGCAGATCATACAGAAGCTATGAAGTGGTATGTTAAATCGGCAGAAGCAGGTAATGAAGATTCTGAAGCGATAATAAAGGAATTAGATGAAAAATAATAAATCTGTACTAACAATCACATATTCGATGGAAGATTATCATAATTGATATTTCATTTTGGCCAAATACGGAATTTTAAGGAATGTTTCTGAATGAAATGAAACATGAGTGGGGAGAAAGATGAGGACAAGAATATCGGTATGTGTTTGAATTGATTATTTACAAATTGGATTGAACGGCATCATCGGTATCATTATCGGTGTCATCGGTATCATTATCGGTGTCATCGGTATCATTACCTGCACCGAAATAAACCGTTGCCACCGTTACTTATGTGTTCTGCCGGGCACTATTACGGTTTCCCAGTTCCCTTTTTTATTATTGCCCGTTCTGCGAATGAGCCCCTTAGATTTAAGTTTGGAAGTTGTTCTTTTAACGGTCGATACGGACAATCCTGTGATCCTTGCCGCATCTTCTGCCGTCGTGAACTTTCCCTCTGAAATGATTTTGTATATTTCGGCTTCCGAGGACTTAAGGCCACTGATGTTCACTGTTACAGGAACGCTGCTTGCGTTGACGGCCGGCCTGAACGTTACACGCAATCCGCCGGAGAATATCTCGAACTTCGGTTCGGGCATACCTGCATCTTTGCAGGACTTCAGGATCATGCCTATGCCTACGCCCCATTTTTCTATTCGCCCGGCGTCGTAGAATACTTTCGCCAATCTTAAGTTCCTCGGCTCTGAACCGTGCTCTCCGATCAGTTTTTCTATTGTCCATCCTTCCGGAAGTTTTCCGTGATTGAATATTTCAAGTCTGTCTGGGTATATTCTGATCGTGACAGGAAGGAAACGTGAATATTCTTTATGGATCGCAGAGTTCATGATACACTCGCGGATGGCGACCTTCGGATAATCATATCTCGTCTTACGATCCATGCCGTCTATGAAATATGTTCCCTGAATGTGCTTCTCGTATAACGTATCAACAGCTTTATCGGGCTGCATTATCAGCGGCCCTCCGATTATGTCATCACGAAGCAATGCGCCGTCTTCGGAGAACACCCCTATGTCGATCGTTGTTCCCAGAACGATGCGGTCGGGCTGCGGGTGGAACAGTAACGCACCGGCAATTCTGAGCTTGCCGTCATCCAAGAGGTCCAGATGTTTGAGGAGAGCAGGTATGTCATCGGATCCCGCATAGACAGGTATGCGGCCCTTATCCTTTGCAAGGTCAACGAAGTAGTCTACAGCATCTTTGGAAAGGTCACTGATGCTGATATTTTCAGCGATGCGGTCGGTCCACGATATCCCTTCTCTTTTCATTAACTCAAGCGTCAGTTCATGGCCTTCCAGCAATGTCGTGACGCTTCCGGTGCGTGTATAATATCGGCCGTCATAATACACCGGGTGTTTCTGCGGCCTTATTGTGATGCGGATGCACTCTTTGTCCTCGTCCATGAATCTTTCCACCAATGGGAGGAATCTGAGTTTATCCTTGACACCGTTCGGTATATCCTCCATCAATTTCGCCGGATCATCCGCACCATATACGGTCCCGTCGTCATCTTTACCTATTATCATGGTCCCGCCGCGGACGTTACTGAGCCCAGCGAGTGTTTTGTAACATTTGTCCGACCAGGATCTTTTCCATTCCACAGTTTCGGATTCGTGCACCATGATGACCGATTCGCCAATACTCTACATAATGATATAGATTTTTATTCTGGTCGTTAAAAATCAACCTATCGTCTTTGCAGATGCCCGCACAGTTAATTTGGGTTTAAAAGCTTACTTGGATCGATCCCGAACTGGTCATAGATCCAATCAAGAGCGAGACATTTTCTGTTTATGAACGAATATGCACATGGGATCATTTCATTGAACGGAACCTTCTCCAACATCAGAAAATGAGTTCTGTACGTAGCTTCCGTTATGTCCTTTCTTTCTGATAATTTGTTGTTCCACCGCTTCTGGATATCATCACCGCGATACACGTTCACAGAAAAATCAAGATGTTCGAGATTCATGGCCCTCAGGTCTTTTTCGTAAGCATCTTTTATGTTGCAATGGACGAACCGTCCCGTGAGTTTCTGTAGAAAATTATCATAAAAAAGTTCCTCTAAAAATAATTCCATATCGTTTCCTTTGTGCATGATCGCTGCTTCTAATCTTACGTCGGCGCGAGTGTTGAATGTGGATTTATAATCTGGAAATTCATACAGTTCCGGGGTCGGATAAGAACAATCGTATTCTCCTCCAGAGTATCCCTTTTTCAGTTTAAAGTTGGAAATGCATCTCGAATCGATCGGTTTGATGATTGCCGATTCGATGTAACCACATACGTCACGACAGTCGTGTATGGTGTACGGATCAATGTGAAGGAAATAATCGCTTCCGTGTACCTTTTCTACGTATTCGATCAACTTGTTCTTTTCGGGATATTCGAAATATGACGAGCCGTACTTCACTCCGTAAAAAGGCCCGAACCGTACATCGTCCTTTTCTCCAGCATACAGCTCTAATCTGTCAAAAACAGATCTGTGGAAATACTCACTCTTTCCGCGTCCGCTTACTTTCTTTAACAATTCCGGATATGCTTTGAACAGCGGCTGATCTTCTCCATATCTTTCGAAACATCGTTTTTCATGAAAAGTGTTGTTTTCCAAGAATATGTCGTATAGGACTCTTGCTCTCGTTTCGTTTCTTTCCTCTATACTCAAGCGGTTAAACATACCGCGTGAGCAGTTAAAACCCTCAGCATTATACCAATCATACTTGAATTCGGACTTGAGATTTTTCGCACACAATTCATCTATTCTGTCTTTGTATCTTTCCATATACATTCTGAAGTTAAACAGATTGATCTTACCGAGACTGTGCGCAAGATCTTCCATTCCTTCTATGTAACCGGCTTCCGGAGCGTTGTCATTCATTGTCGTCTATCCTGCTTTGTGCCGCTTTAATCCCTTTCATTATATAATCATTTAATTCACCAAGTATGTCGGATAAACAAGTAGATCCTTTTCTTTCGTATTTCGGGTGCATCCCGTTGATCAAAGCATTCGTTGCACCTGGAATTATATTCAACAGAACTGGAGAAAAAGCAGGAAACGATCTGCACATGAACGGCCTGACCGGATGAATGTCACACTTCTTCTCTTTGTCATTGTAGAACGGGCATGGCTTAGATCTGAACGCCCAATCCTTTTTTTCCCGTTTCAGATACTTCTTCACAAAATCTTCACCATTCATTTTCAGGTGTTCGGATATCTTCTCTATATCGTCAAAATAAAGTGCAATTCTGGCATTAGTGCAACATCGACCACAACGTTCGCATTTGAAATCCTTACAAATCAAATCGCAGATTTCCATCATTACCATCCAATATGGCCCGATGTTTCTAATGCCCATAGAGCCCATGCGGTTCTCGATCTCCGATCTCACATATGTACAATCTTCGTTCGTCACGAGTTATCTTCTCCCGTAAGTTTTCCTGTGTCGAGGTCTATGAAATCCGCTAACCCGATCTGAGCAACGAATGAATCCCCGTATTGACCTGAACGTGTCTGCGAATCATATTTGAAGGATATGTTGTACAGTTTTCCGGCTTTTGTTATCTGGACAAGTCCGTTCTTAACTAAGAATTCAGCCAGTTTACTGAGGTCTTCCTTTTCATCAGTTGAATACCAACAGATGACGTATTTGTCCGGATCGGCCGATCTCGGGTTGACATATCCTTCTTGAGAATGTTTGACTGCAAAGACCACTTCTTCATCCAATGCCTTTTTTATCAGTGATTTTGTTCTCGCATTTACCGGGAAGAGTCCGAACGTCATGAATTTGCCTTTGATGTACTTTCGTTCTTCTTCAACTCTGTCCCCGAGATAGTATATCCATGCGGGATTTTCTTTGATCTGCACACATCTAAACCGCCATTATTATTGATGTAGTTATCGGCATCATTTCTTTTTGAACGAAACCTGAAGCTTTAAAGCGCATAATTTTTTTAACAGTGGCAATTCTGATGTTCCATATCGCCGGCGGTCATATTGAAGGATTGAGGAGCGTGGTTAAAACTACAAGAAAATATTAACCCTCCTCATGATATGCTCTATGAGACGAAATGTACGATAAAGAGTACGAAGAGACTAAAATCAGCAGACGCTACGAGGTCGTGTATAAGAGTTACGCATCCAACCTGCAGAAGCTTGGATTCTCTATCGCGCTGACATCGGTTCTGATAGTAATGATAATCGGAGCGCTATGGAATGGCGGAAAAACATTCGACGGATGGAGATTAGTTCTTCTGTGCGCATCGGTCTTGGTGCTTCTGGCCTCTTTATCCATTGGGGTATACTCTGAAATAAGAGATTCCATCGATTATCGCGATGGTTACCTCTGCGATGATCTGTTAGAGATAAATGACGCTGAGGATTGTGTTCTAGTGAAAATCGACAGAATGTACACGAAAGACCCCAAATTGCCCACTTTCCTTAGCAAGGTCCTTGATCTGAATTATTTGGTGCTGCGATCCTTTAAAATAATGAGTTTCCTTACATTGGTGGCGGTAGTGCTGTTAGTAATAATCAGTGCATTCTAAATGGGAATGCAAATCATTATTAGACGGAGATTCACATTAACTTCCGCTTAATGAATTTGAAGGAGTTGTGACTGTGAGATTTTTCGGAATGCGAAAAGATTGTGCAGGTTGCAAGGTGGAATTTTCAGCGTTAATTGTCTTCAACGGAAGAAATAGAGAATATAGACATCACCCAGAATCGGAATATAACGAAAAATCCACGATCGAGAATAGGGGTGAGTTCAGTGACATGTTCTATATGAAAATTAAAGACTTCGCAACCAGCGTTCTCGAACACGATTTGAAGAAAGAATGTAAGGAACTCGACATACCTGTCAAAGAAATCGAAGTCATAGATCACCGCAAAGGAAGCATTGAGTTAATATTCACAATACTTTTCGGTGTAATCGGTCAGGTTCCGTGGATAGTCAATATGTTGCAAGCAATGGCACAAAGAAGGCTGCAGGAAAGTCTCGACAGAGAATATCGTGAACTTTTTACAACAGTAACTGTTAGAAGACATGGAGGCAGCAGTGTCCCCATAGAGTTCGTATATGTGCCTCCGACGCGCGACGGGGCTTTCTGGTATCTGCTCATTGCCAACATCGCACTGATAGCCATCATACTTTCATTAGTGTTCGCTGCAGTTGTCAAGGTATACTATCCGTAGCTCAGTTGGGCAAACTTCATCATTACCGACGTAGCCGAGCTCTCGAACTTCTCTCTTGGACATGATGCGGACATCGGTTGTGCCTGACGATTTCATGATACGGACGATAACTTCAGAACGCGTCTGTCTTTGAAGTTCTGCGATATCGTCGTCTGACCAAGGCCGGATGTTCATATCTTCAGGAGAGACCAGTTGAGGAACGAATCTGGCGAAATCGAGAAGAGTATGGCCGTCATCGTCGAGGTCAGTTTTGAATTTGAGATAGAGAGCGAGTATCATTTGGTATTCTGATGCGCGGCACATGAGAGGCGAGTTCTTGACGTAATACAGGTCCTCGTGGTGTTTCAGTCCGGAACCGTCGTGAACGTATAGGCTCATGGCCGAATTGCATTCCGGACAAGTTCGGTGAACCTTCTCTTTGTAGACGCCGAAGATGCGTATGTTCTTTGTTGAGATTGCTCCGAAGTAGGTTATCGTTTGACATTTCTGCGTGTATGCGCCCAGGACGAACTGGCGCCAGTTGAATCCGTCTAACATTGACGAAGAAGATTCGAAGAAAGGGTCGAGACCGAAGACAAAGTCCTCGGAGTCGTCGCAGAGATCGTCGACATCGTCCTTGTCACAGAGTTCTTTCTTACGATCGGGAACATCCATGAACCTGCTTTCCGGACGCTTAGGAACACTGATGGACGGAAGGTTGTGCTTCCTTTCGAATTCGGCCCAGAGTTCTTCGTCGTCGGGGAAAAGGTCGAAGGAGAAGGAGGAAGGGTCGGTGAAGATCTTTTGGTCCTCGCCGGTGAACGAGGAAACGAATCCGTCTGAGTTGGATTCTGAAGTATAGAAAGAACCGAGACGGGATTGGTCGTGGTCACTGTTCACGGAATACGATTCGTCCATGAGGTGGTTCGGGTCTGTCTTAAACATTTCTTCTTCGGAGAATTCGCGGATCTCTTTCATCTTCCAGAATCTCTTCATCTGGGCGACGAAGCGTTTGTTCCAATCAATATCCTTGTCACGCTTGGGGATTCGGGCGATGCCTGTGTGCGTCAGGAGGTAAGCGACGGTGAGGTAAACTGAAAGTATCTCGTCATGTTCATGAACTTTTATGAGATTGATTGTTGGAGAGTACTTTTGCTGGAATTGCTTGGTGTTCAACCAGCCGTAGCCTATAATGTGGAAATGGAGTCCAATCTTCCATTGTTTGTTCTTTGTCGACCAACGCCACGGATGGAAGACCATTGCGCCGCCTTTCATTCCTGCTTCCACGAGTAATGACTTTGCTATTTCGCGGAGCTTGTTGTATCCGCGGACTGTGCGGGCCATGTTCACTGCGCCGGAATCAACACGAAAGGAAAGGACCCAATGGTTCAGGCTGAGGTCCTTCTTGTCTGCGATCTTCTGCTCTAACGTACGCTCCCGCTTGATGCTGAGGTATCTGTGAGAAAGGATCTTTGCTTCTGCCGCTTGTGCGCGGCGTAGTGCTGCATCGTTCCAGCAGCGCGGACACGAGAGTTGATAGCAGCAGTGTTTCTTGGCTTTGGCGTAATGGTCGTGATCGTGGTCGCATGAAGCGATTATTGGTGTACGGTCGAATGTATGATCGTTTCCGTATTCGTCTCCATATTCGCTTAGGTTGTCTGTCGGGATGTATACGATCTGTCCGCAGTTTTTGTACTTGGCTGATTCGTGGTCTTGGCCCGGTAGACTCCAGTCGATGAGTTGGACTTCTTTCTTTGATGTTCTGTTTCGTTTCTGCTTAAACAGTACATTTTCACTATGGGCAGGATACAGGTCGACAAGGTTTCCGTCTTCGTTCTCGGTCTGTATGTCGTACGGAACGAGATCGCCGTGTTCTACTGTCCATGCGATCTTATGTTTCTTGAGAGCGTTGTGTTCTGCGAGTCCTTTTGTCAATTCCGCTTCGAAGGAACGCTGCAAGGCATGGATGTAGGTCTCATCCCGTCTCTCGTCCCTGAGGGCCGTAGAAGGGCGTTTACGGACGATTGGGATATCTCTCATGCTGGTGCCTCGGCAGAAATATGTACTTTGTCGAGTAATGTCAACTCAGTGAGTTCATGACCAAAGGCAAAGAACCTGTTCCCAAAAGAAGAATGACCGAAGCGGAAGCCAACGTCAAGGCACGTTGGGACAGCGAAGGTCCGAGCACTGGACCCGAGAGATGGGATGAAAAGAAGAAGACTTGGGTTCCTGTTTCCTTTAATAAATAAAAAAGATTGAAGTTTTACAGAACACGCCTCGCGGTGCGAGGCGGGAACGGAATTAAGGACAATGTTCTGCATAGCGCTAACCACTCTCGCCGAGGTCGTTGCCCATACCGCTTTCCGGCCTACCTGCGGTGACGGCCGGAACGCCCGCCACCGCTGACGGCGGGCTAAGCGGCACAGCTAATCGGTTGGCTTCATCGGTCACATCAACGTAGCGGAACAGGCGTTCAATCGGCAGCTCCCGATATATGCAAGGTCCTGCGGGTCTGTCCTGATCGCCGTCGGGGCCGACCGTATCTTCTTTGGTCTCCAGGGTTTCCGGCCTGAGATCATATGCGTCAAGGGAACGCTTTCCCGCAAAGTGTGCCAGATGTTCAGTGTACTTCGCCTTCTCGTTGAGTATCTTCGATGTCGCTTTGTCTTTCAGGCTTTGAAGATAAGCCGCTATGACGGGATGGTCCGCGAGTCCGTAGAGTTCATAGAGATCGATCGCTCTGAAAACGTCATCTGGATCGCCGTTCATCGCTACTTCCTGTTTCAGCGGAACTCTCGTTGCTATACGAACACGTTCAGCTGCTTCGACCACCGGTCCCGGAATTACTGTGACATCAGTGATAACGGCACACTCCTGAAGATGTGACTGTGGACTCCGTCCGTCCACCATTCTACTATTGGAAGGATCAGAAGGTCTCCGTAACGCGGGCAGTAACAGATCGATCTGCGGTCTATCTCAGGATGTTTCATCGAATATTCATCAATTGCAATGTTCGCTGCAACCTGCTGCAGCTGTAATTCAGGACGCTCAAATGCGATGTCGTCGTGCCACATGCACTTGTGAACGAATATCGTATTCTGTGATCTGGCGAACGCCATGTCGGTGTCTGCGAATGATTGTGTTGTCAAGACCACGACGTAATCTTTCTGCGAAACAGCTGTAAGCCATTTTTGTATGGCGGACTTGTTGCTTGAAGAACGAGAAGCGAATAAACGATTGACGTCTTCGATGAAGATGACGGATCCCGGAGGTATCGCGATCGTGTCTTTCACGTGCACGTAGCCGGGAAATATTGATATGTCGATATCCTCAGGATCGAGGAAATATTTTGGACGATGAGACCAGAATAACGATGCTATCGTGTGGCCGGCGCAGGATTTACCCATCTTGCCTGAACCTACCACGATAAGGATGCCATGAGAAAGACCGCCGAGAAGTTCGACTGTGTTCACAGGTATTCCTCCGGATCGAACTCTTCCTTTTCGGCAGTCTTTTCCTTCACCGGTTCCGGTGAGAATGACACGCGATCGTTGAGACCCAGACGTGCGCCCATCAGGTCAAGATGGAACTTCATCGGACGGTATGCGTCGCGTGCCGACTCTATCTTCAAATGTCCTTCGAGATACATTACGCGATTCAGCAGGTATTCGTATTCCTTCAGGACCTGTTTGAAAGCTTCCCTGTCTGCCGAGAGCAGTTCCCATTTGTCTTGGTGTCCCCATCCGTATCCTATCTCCTTTTCGTTCAGATATCTCGCGAAATAGATCAGGGCACCCGTGGGAGTCTTGTAGACTGCCGGATTTCCCGGTTGATTCATCGTTCTGAAACGCTGTTCCGGAATCAAGAACAGAGCGGCTTCCTGAGTGTCCATGTTCGTCACGAACACGAAACGTCCTGACGGTCTGTACAGATGCAGGAGCACATGGCGCATCATCAGGTAGCCGATGATGACGCAGAATACGACCGGATAGTACGATGAAACGGTAAAGAAGAGGAAAGGCAAAAGATCGGAAGGAAAAAGAACGGCACCGATGACGATGCCAGTCATTGCTGAAACGATGAGGAGATACCAGCGCGACGCATAGAGAAGATCCCAAAGAGTACGGCCGTGAATCGGAGGCGTATGAGGTGTTTCCGGCTCAGGCGGATCAACGAACATCTCAGATGAGCTCATTGATCTCCCAGTCCACTTTCGGTTTGAGTCGTTTCCACGCGATGTACATTCCTACGGCCACACCGCAGAACGCAATGAGAAGATCAATTACGTTCATATCATCACCTGATAAACCAGCCGTAGAGGAAGTTCACGAGCGCTTCGGGCCAGAGGAAACCTATGACCAGGAGGACGATATCAACGAGAACAACGATCTTCACCAGCCACAGTTTGGCCGGGCTGAGAATTACTTTGGACCTGAACACTGCGGCCAATACCAAGGACGTAAGGACAGCGACGGTAAGAAGGATGATCAGGGTGAACAACGTGATCGCGTCATAGACGAACGGCGTGTCCGGAATGCCGAGGAACGTATCTTCGAGTATTCCCATCTTGTCTACTGTCATTACTTTCAGCGTCAGGTTATCGGTGAGAAGGCCCTTGTACATCATTTCGTCGGCGACGAAATACGAACCTGGGAGCATTTGAACGTACGAGTAATCCATGATTCCGGACGGACCGTTCCATCCTATTACGCTTGAAGCTGAAGTATCCCAAATCATTATCATCCCCGCGCTTTGGAATTGCGTGAAATGATCTGTTCGGACGCGCATATCGTATAACGTCGAATACGGAGTGAAGATCACGTTCGAAGCGTATACGGAACCGTCCGCATTGTATATCGTACCATAACAATAGAGGTCAAGACTTTCTGCCGATATTCTGACGTTCGCTGAAGTGAGAGCCGTTCCGTACGTCGTCCAGTAATCGTAGACGCTCCCCATCGCGGACATGAACATGGCGTACGCTTGGAATGCGTCCACGTCCACGTTCATGAGCTGCGGAATAACGGACGAAGGGCTGAGAAATATGTTCACGTCCTTGGCGACAGCAAAGATCTGCCACATCACCGACGCCGAAACGGAAGCTCTTTGGAGAACTTCCGATAACTGAGAGTAATATGCGCTGTACGATCTTATTGCGTCAGATATGTCGTCAGTCTCGGACCAATCGAGTGTCCCGTCGCGGTATACGCCGTAACGGAGATCGTCGCAAGAAGGATAGACCGCGCCGTCGAACAGCACTCTTAACGAGTTGTCCGAGTTCACGGTAACGATACCGTAGCTATTGTCGCATATGATGGCCGCAGCCCCCTCCGTAGTTGCCGCCGATGCTGATGTCGACGAAAGGAACGGTCCCGCGAATGTTCCCGACGAGAGGCGGTACAATCCTGACGGAAGTGTCGAGACGTCATTGTATCCCTGCGTAAGTATCGTGGATCGACCGGTGCCTATGTACGTGATCGTCGCGTTGGGCTGGAACGAGAAGACGCCGTTGTTCAGGTAATTCCCGGCCTGTTCGGCAGTCCAGTCGGTATCAAGATATACGACGCTGGAACCCGCGGAGGAATAAGCTGCGGTTATGAAGTCCAGGTTGAGACGGGACGAAGCGTATCCTGTATCGTTTGAATCCCATCCGATCTTCGCCTGAAGGCCTGCGGCCCATGCAGAACTTGACCAAACGGACATTCTGTTCGCAGTTTCGTCGAACGCCCAATCTAACGTGTACTGAGAGTTGTAGTTCGCGTTTGCGATCACGTCGTAAATGTTCGCATATTCCAAGATCGCATCGGGATCGAATACTGCTCCGTCGTACCACAGCGATCCCGCGGACAGTTCCGCAAGACGACTTATGTATTGGGATGCGAATCCCCATGTCTGCGTATCGTTGTCAAGGAACGACGACCCCATGCGTGAGATGAGCATCAGTTTCTCACGGTACGAGATGGATTCCATCTCGCGGGCGAATGCTTTCACCGCATCGTCGCTTCCGGCCGGAGGGTCGTGTGACGATGACGATGTTCCGAGTATGAAGTCGGCGATGGCGTAATTCATCGAACCTGCGACAAGGAACGGGAGAGCCAGACCGAATCTTATTGCTCCGAGGATGTTGATGCCCAAGACATTGGCGTCTGTGAATTCTGACTCTTCTACGGATGTATCTTGGCCTGTCTCTTCGCCGTTGGTGGCGAGGAACGGTAATACAGATATGGTGATCAGGAGACTGAACGCGAATATCGTCACTACGGCGATCTTCCTGTTCATTTCTTCACGCTCCCTTTCTTGTCCTTGTCGTTGTGTTTGACCTTGTTCTTACACTTGTTCTCTTTCTTGCACTTGTGTCTTCGGTGCAAAGCGTAACAGAGCAGGAGAATGAGGATGATGATCAGAATGAGAATGAAGCAATGGCAGCATCCGTGTCCAGGCTCTGATTCGGATTCCGTGTTGTTAAGCAATTTTGGAGACGTGAACGTAACGAGCTGAGAGTACGATGCTGGACCTTTCTGCGTCACGATGTCGAGAACGACACGGTATACTCCTTCGCCGGATGCGGTGAATTCGATGTCGGGAGAATGGGAAACAAAGACCAACGAATTGTCGGGACTGAAAACGGACCAACTGTAACGTGCTGCTCCGAACTCGACGTTCGTTTCGGACGTGAAAGTTCCGGTGAGACCGTCCACGCCGGCAGTAAAGGAAACTACGGGAACTATATCGGAAGAAGCGAGGACCAGGATGTTCCATTCTTCAATCTTATCGTCGAATACCAATATCGCAGAGAACGTTCTGCCTACCAGAGCTGCGGAAGGAGTTCCGATGACACATTGTTTATTCGTATCCCATGCGAGCCATGATGACGGAACACCCGAAGACGAGAGAAGAGTGAACGAAGGTTCGTTTCCCTCGTATTCGGAAGCGTAACGATATTCCACGGTCGAATAAGCGAATTCCGACGGATCGCTGTCGTAAATATTCACGGTCTTGGTCACGGAGTCCGAACCTCCGGGACCGGAGACAACAAGAGTCACAAAGAATCGTCCGGATTGCGAATACGTGTGATATACGCCTGAGACGCCGTTGATTATCGTACCGTCTCCCAGATCGAATGAAACGGAAGAGAAATCGGTCGACGAGGACGCGTCAAAGAAGAACGAAGAACTGCCATGGGATGTGATGACAAGCGAAGCTACAGGAGGGACGATAAAGATAGGCGGGGCATTGACGACGATGGTGAAGTTCTGAACTGCGGATATGAATCCGGCCTTGTTTGCGGTCAATGTGACACTGAAATTCTGAGATACACCGTTGGATGGCATGGGTGCGGTTCCCGATATCGTCCCGCCGGAGACGGACAGCCATGACGCTCCCGTCACGCTTAGTGTGCATCCGGTCGTGTTCATCACCGGAACGTAAGTCCATACGGACCCTCCTTCAACGCTGTTCATCGGAGTTGACGTTATCTTGATCTCCGGATTGTATACGGTGATCGTAAACTCCTGCGTTGCCGATATTGATCCCGTTTCGCTTGCCGTTATCTTGACCGCGTACGATTGAGATATTCCGTTCGAAGGCGCAGGGGCAGTTCCGCTTATCGTGTCGCCGGATACAGATAACCAAGACGCCCCAGTTACGCTGAGCGTGTATGCTGTGCCGTTTACCGAAGGAGTGTACGTCCAGGTCTCGCCGCTTATGATCTGGGTTGCCGGCGACGACGTTATATCCAATTCATTCTGGCGAAGTACGGGGCATGCGTTAGTTATCGTCCACGTGTTGCTGAAATCCCATCCGGCGTAATTGACGGAATTGACCCTTGACGTTCCTGTGTAGTAGATCGAATTTCCCGAAGATGCGATGGCAAGCGTCGGCCTCATTTCCGCAGAGGTCTTCGCGCCGGACGACTGGAGCGGTGTTATCCTTGACGGGTTCGTACTCGTTCCGTCGGCCGTTATGCTTGTTCCTCCGTAAAGCGATTCGTCCGCCGAAGATACTTGAGATCCGTTCTTGTATAACTGCCCTGTAAGGAAATAGCAGTTCGTCACATATCCGCGGTTGGCGTATGTGTATCCCACTATTCCGCCGACGTACGCCGAAGCGGACGAGGACGAGCCGGATACCTGACTGGTGTTGTAACAATTCTGAGCGATCATGCTTCCCGTGTAATTGGCACTGGTGTTCCCTGCGGATATGCCGCCCGCGATAGCCGTGCAGTTGGTGGATTTTGCCGTGATGTTGCCTGTGTTGTAACAATCGGCGGCGGCACTGCTGATGCCTGATGCGGAAACGCCGTTGGTCGATGACCCGTTGACAGTCTTTATTGCCGAGATGGCACCGGTGTTGTAACATCTCGTTGCATTGCTGCCGATTCCGGAAGCGCTAACGCTGCCGAGGCCTTCCGCATGTATGTCGCCGGTGTTGTAGCAGTTCGTCGCAATGCCTCCGCCGAGGCCGGATGCGACCGAAGCCGATGAACTTGCACCGCCGCCGTATGCCGACGACGATACGTTCCCTGAATTGTAACAGTTCGTCAAACGTACCTGTGTTCCGATACTCCCGCCTATACCTCCGATGTACGATGCTGAGTTGTCGACCGTACGCGAGCTGTTCAGGTCGGTTGTCACCGAACCGGTGTTGTAACTGCCGAATACGCTCATTCCAGTAACGTTGCCGTAGCCGAAGATCCCTCCGGCGTAAACACGTGCGCCTTCTGTCCCCGTTACTTTGATAGAACCTTCATTGTAACAGTTTATGATCGCTGCCGTCGAGGTCGATGTTATGTTGCCTGCAACTCCGCCGGCATTAGCGGTCGGGTTGCCGAGACCCAGTGCTACGTTCACGGCACCAGTGAAATAACATCCTGTTATAGTGGTCTGACCCGCAAAGTTCCCTATTATTCCGCCGACGTTGAAAGTGTACTGTACGGTGACCGATGATGCCTGCGCGGATACGGATATCGATCCGCCGATGACTCCGAGGTCCTTGATCGTTCCCGCACTAACATAACCGAAAAGACCGATGTTGTATGTACCCGAAGCATTGCTCTCCTTCATATCGAAATTCATTCCGGAGATCGTTCTCTCTTGTCCGTCGAATGTTCCCGTGAACGGCGTATCCGACGTTCCGACGGGAGTGTGGTTGTTCGTTCCCGTTAATACGATGTCCTGCGTCATGTAGTAATACGCGTCCATTGTCCATGTGTGGCCGCCGTACGTCTGTCCCGTTCCTACGCGTTCAATGTCTGCGGGAGAGGAAACGGGTATCGCTCCCGCCGGTATCGCGGCTGATACGGATGCGTGATGATCATCGCTAAGCGTGACTGCGCCTACGGCAAGGATGCCGCCGAAGAGCATTATCGCCGAGACGAGGATCGCTGCTGTTCTGATGTGTTGCATCCTTTCACTCCCATATCGTAAAATTCAGATGGTAGTGCCCGGAACCCAGCACATCGAACGCCATCGTGTACGTTCCCACGGTATCGGGGGTCCCGCTCATGCAGAACACACGGACGAGATTTCCTACGGTACTATAGCTGATCCATCCAAGCTCAGGAGGAATTATGAAATTCCTTGGTTCTACGCTGGGTATCGTCATAACGCTGCTGCCTACAGGTACGCCGAGTTCCAGACTGTAGTTTATCTCGTGATCCGGATGCCCGCAGACACATGACTGTGTTTCCGGATCTATCTCGTGCTCCGGTCCGCACTGCAATGCTATGACGAAAAGACCGCACAGCAGCGATGCCATGGCGATCACGGATGCGAAGACCATCTCAGAAGAGATCTTCATCGTACGCCTCCTCGTGCAGGAAAGAAAGGGAGGCGGCTTTACCGCCCCTAAAAGATTTTCTGGACATGGGATTACTCGTCCTTCGTTGAACGGTGGTGCTTGATCAGTCGGCAAAGTGATCTCAGCCCGTGTCCGAACCATTTGAGAATTGACCATACGCCGTTCGCTATCCATGCGAAGAGAACGATCAGGCTTTCCCCGATGTACCGTAAGCGGTCGGACGGTGACGGTTTTACGTCGTCGCACACGGACCTCACCTTTTCGCCATCAGGGAATCGGGGATCCTTACGCCGGAACCCGGTCTCACTGCGAGTTCCGCCTTGAAGTACTGCTCGTTGACCTTCTGCGCTTCCTGGAGGTCCTCGATCAGACCGGCGATGTCGTGTGCGGGTATCTGGACGTACGATGTCGTCTCTGTTCCGTCGGACTTCCTGTACTGGCGTCTGATGGACACCTTCGCGGGATGGAGCGTTCCGTCATCTTTCTTGTCCGACTGTACGAACACGGTGAGTTTGTTCCTGTCCGTTCCGTGGTTCCGTACCGCGTACGTGTGCCTGTCCTCTTGGCTGAACGACTTCCTTGTAGCCATTGCCGCTGCGCTTGCCATTCGGATCACTCCCCGCGTATCTTCGCAAGACGTTCTTTCGCTGTCAAGACATCTTCAGCAGAGAAGTTCGACTGTGCGAACTTCACTCCTTCGATCGCTTCGCCCACCGCACGCAGGTATCTGCCGAACTCGATGAGCGCCTGAGACTCCTTCGGAAGATCTGCATATTTTCCGCCGACCATGCAGTAGAACTGCGGTTCTTCTTGACCGTAGTCTTCGATGATGTCATCCCACTTGCGGACGATGTTCAGCTGTGATCTCACGTGGCCGTTGTCGAATGAGAGGAGATTGCTTTTGAGCGGTTTCCTTTCTACGGTGCTCTGCGGCGCTCCGGTCACTTCCTGCAACCTTTCACGTACGGGTCTGTGATCTTCATTCGACTGCTGTGCTCCCGCTGCGCTGTCCGCAGCGGCCTTTGTTCTAGTATTCACTACCATGTTTGTTTCACCTTTGTGGTATTTGTTGAGACCTTACGGTCAATGTTGGGGTTTGATTGGGTTTCAGAGATCCCTGCCAGGAGGGAGAAAATTAAGCGTAAACGCTCTTGGTCTCACCTCCTATCACGGCCGTTGTGATCGTCAGTTCCAAGCGGATTTTCGTCGCCGAAAAAGAACACTTTATTAGATTCAAAAACTGAAAGACTGGATTGGAAGTGGTCTTATTCCCGGCGGGAGCACCACCACCATCCAGCCAGATGGTCATTTTCAAAAATCTATCGTTTTCGTTTCGGACGCGATACCGCTGCGGATTCGCACCCGGAAGCTGTATTTTTCGTAAAATCACTCAATTCCATCAAGGCAAAAAAGATCATCATCCAATCGCTTTTATCTTGTAAGGACCAGTATTGGCCGTCTCCGGCCCATGCTTTTTTCACCAATGTGCTTGATCCATTGTCCTTCCGCGCAAGATATAATAACCTCTTTTCGTTACGAAGAAGCATGAAAGAAGACCTCCGCACGGAGTTCAAGGCCGCTTGGTCGAAGGATGTCCTGCGCAATATCGCGGCTCTTGCGAACACGGAAGGCGGCACGGTCTATATAGGAAGGAACGACAAGGGCGAGGTCTCCGGTCTGATCGATGTCAAGGATCTTCTTAAACTCATACCAGACCAGATAGAGAATAAATTGGGGATCATTCCGACGGTGGACAGCCATTCAGAGAACGGCAAAGAATACATTACCATTGAGGTGGCCAAGCATGACGATGTGCTGTTCCTGGACGGAAAAGTTCACGTCAAATCCGGCAGCACAACAAGGGAACTCAAGAACCGTGAGTTACGGACGTACTTCATCAAAAGATTCAACATGTCCTGGACGGACGAACCTTGCCCGCAGGTCAGCATAAAAGAATTGGACGACGTCATATTCCGCCGGTTCAAAAAAGATGCCCTGAAGAAAGGAATGATCTCGCAGTCTGAGGCTGAAATGAACGCTGAGGCACTGTTCAAAAAGCTCAAACTCTCCGTGGGTAAAGATCCTAAACTTGGCGCGGTCCTGCTTTTCCATCAGGAACCGGAAACATTCTCTTCCGGTTCCCGTGTGAGAATAGGTCTTTTTGATA